>Ga0182013_10000759_pt1 | contig 44894 bp, 60 predicted proteins | sample 612S2MmetaG_FD_120487 | JGI IMG/M metagenome (GOLD analysis project Ga0182013, IMG submission 120487) | Permafrost microbial communities from Stordalen Mire, Sweden - 612S2M metaG | ecosystem: Environmental > Terrestrial > Soil > Wetlands > Permafrost | place: Sweden: Stordalen | collected... | reverse complement strand
GCGGTTCGCATTTCGATGGCGCTAAAAAGGACAAGTAACTAAAACTTTAGGGGCGGGATTGTGAAAATACTGATGGTAAGTTACAGCGGCTACGGCGCATGGTTCACGTTGAGACTTCAAGAAGAAGGACACAAGGTGGACTATTATCTTATGTCGAAAGACTACATGGATGTATTACACGGACTCGCCCCTAAACCAATCTTTGAGCGCCCGGATTTTGCACGTTATGATTTGGTACTCTTTGATCTTACGGGTAAGCCTAAACTTGCGGAGAAGTCTGCGCTTCTCACACCGACTATTGGCGATGGGAATTTTAATTCTCTCGTGGAAGAGGATAGGATGTTTGGCATTGAGTCAATGGAGCAATGTGATATCAATGTCCCACCGTACGAAGTGTTCCACGAAATCGGTGAAGCGAAAAAGTATATCAAGGCGAATAAGAAACGCTACGTATTTAAGCCGGATGGCGGGCAGGAGCAGGATTGCAATACAACTTATGTTGCAGATTCCTCCCAAGACCTGCTCGATTACATTGATCGTCTTGGACAGGCTACTAAGGGGGCCACGTTTCTATTACAGGAGGTAGTAGATGGAATCGAAGTCTCTACCGAAGCTTATTTTAATGGCGAAGATTTTTATCTATGGAACGCGACACTGGAAGAAAAGAAGTTTATGGAAGGTAACAAAGGGCCTAATACTGGGTGCGCTGGAAACCTTGTTTGGATTTACAATAAGCCGAATCGGCTCATAGAAGAAGGGCTTATGCGGATGAAGGATTTCCTAAAACATGTTGGGTATCGGGGAATGATTGACTTGAATGTCATTGCAGGGCCGGATAAATTATACGGACTTGAATGGACTCCGCGTTTCGGCTATGATGCGAGTGCCACATTGTGTGCGCTGATTACATCAGACCTCGGTGAATTTTTCCGAGCTATTGCCGCAGGTGAAACTCCAACAACGCTGCGCTGGAATGAGAATGCCTTTGCTGCTGCAACAAGACTTTCTATTCCTCCGTACCCAACAGAAGTGCATGGGAAACATCCCATAGGAGTGCCGATAAATGGGATTGATATCGAGGATATATCTCACGGTTGTTATCTCTACGACGCAATGCTGGCAGGCGATGAACTTGTTACTGCTGGTGCAAGTGGGTTTATTGCTGTGCCTATTGGTGTCGGTAGAACCACAGACGAAGCGTGGGCGGTGGTTAAAGAGAAAATTAAGAAGATAAAGATTCCTGATATGCAATTTCGTCAAGACTTAGCGAGGCGTACTTGGAAACGCTATGAAGGACTTGCACGTTGGGGATGGTTTAAGTAAAGGAGTAAGCATGAATATCTATGTGAGAGTAATTCCACACAATCAACAACGCTATGTTACCGTTGGTGATTGGTGGTTTGATGAGTTTGGTGACCTACAAATTCGAGTCTCTGCGATGGCTGATTGGCGTTACGAAACACTTGTCGCATACCATGAACAATTCGAGGCGCTTGCTTGTAAGCGCGCTGGAATCCAAGAAGCCCTCGTTACTGCATTTGATATTGAATTTGAGAACTATCGCAAAGCTGGAAACCACGCTGAACCTGGAGATTGTTTACGCGCTCCGTATTATCGGCAACACCAACTTGCTACCATTGCGGAGCGTCAACTTGCCCTTGAACTTGGAGTGGATTGGAGAGAGTATGATGAAAAAGTTTCTCGCATGTAATGTATTGCTGCTGTTACTTGTACTTGCCTTTAGCAGCATAAGCTTTGGTCAGTGCGTAAATGTTACCGCAACAATTACAGATGCAAATGGTCAAGTATTTATGAACGGCGCATATACTTGGGCGTTTACTCCACCATATGGAGTTCCTGGGCCATATATCTTTAATGGCACAGTATTTCCACAGAGCTATACCGGAGCTTTAAGCTCTAGTGGTACCGCTATTGTTTGCCTTACTCCAACTACTTCAGGTGTAAATGGGAATGGGATAGTTCCTGCTGGCGGCACTTGGGTACTTACAGCCTGTCCTAATGCCTCTGTAACGTGTACAACTTTTACGCCTACTCAAGTGCCAAATGGCTTGCCTGTCGGAGTAAATTACAACGCACCTGCGATTACATTTTCAGCCGGCTCTAACGCATATGGATATAATGATACAGAAGTAGCTCCCATCCCATTACCTGGTGGTAGTTATTTTAATGTTATCTCAAATACAACTCGCACATGGACTGGCTTGGGTTGGATAAGTGAGGTTTTTAATCCCCTCTCACCTGGCCCGATTGGCACGAGCATGCCGAACGTCGGAATATTCACCACAGTCTCAGATGCCACTACAAAAGAGATTCAAGTTGGCGGCAATATCGCAGCACTAGAGCGCCTCGATGGTACCGGAATTATCCGCCAGATTGACCTCTACTATAACTCCTCAGTGGGAGACTTCTGCGTTGCGACGAATGTGGGAAGCTGGGAATGGGCGATCGTCACGCTGGGTTCACAGACTGGTTCGCCGGGCGGCCTCATCAATATTCACAGCGGCAACTATACCTGTGCCGGAAATTTACTGTACGACTATGACTGGATTACCACAGACGGTTTGGTGAAGCCTCACTGGAATTGCTGCGGCAGTCCATGGCCTACGCACGACACTCCCGGTACTCCCGGCGGCGCACACGTCACATGGACTGGCGCTAGTAACGGCGTCGTCATTGGCAACACATCTGCAAATATGCACGGGGATTATCGGCATCATTCTCCGGCGATTAAGCGCATGTACTTGGACGGAAATTACACCGCAAACTGGTCTTTTTATGACGCCAATCTCACCGACGAAGAAGAAGTCAGTGATAACACGATGGTTGGCTGGGTCGGTGGTTGTATCTTCACCGAAGCTGATTCTCACTGGCTGGAGAACAATAACTGCCAGAACAATCCGGGGCAAGGCATACAGGATAATGGTGTTGCTGCCCATATCGCCGGAAACATCATCTACGACAATGGTGGTACGGCTATTACGGCGCAGGGTGGGGCACCTCTTGGGCCAATCATCACGGGCAACTGGATTGGCGATGTTCCGCAGGGAATGTACCTTGCGGGAACGGGCGGCGTCGTGTCTGGAAACGCTTTCAACGCTTCAAGCGGGAACCCTGTGATCTGGGCACAGTATTCAGCGGCTGGGGCATGGCAGATTTACGGAAACTGGAATGACAACTACAACGGTGGAAGCCCTCTGAGCTACTTCTATCAGTCGCAGGTATCCGGTGACAACGCGGCGGCGATGTTCGTAAACTCGTCCACTGCGAGGATGAGCTATCAGCCAATCATCGCCGCCTATGCTCCGAATGCGGCCATTTCGTCCATCATCAGCAGTTTCCGCTTCGGCCATGACTGGTCGTACTATAACGGATGCAACCTTGGGTTCAATCTCTACGCCGGGGCGGGAAACAACGGAAATTTCGCATACGTCGGTTGCTGGGGATCGCCGGACAACATTCGTTTTCCCGTTGATGGCAGCAGCATCATCGTTCCCAGCGCCACCATCCAGCTCGACGGCGTTGCGAGCTATGCGGGAAACATCACGCGCAACACGCTGACGGCGGCGCGGACATGGAACTTCCCGAACATTACCGGCACAGTAGCCTTGACGCCGGGAAATCAGGCGTGGGGAACAGCCACGCTCGTATCTGGTACGGTGACGGTCAGCAATACGACAGCGTGCACTATAAGCTCGACCTGCCTGTATAGGTTGTCGAGTTGTGGCGCCGCTGGCTCAGTGCTAGGGGCGCGTCTCGACATCGGTACTATCGTACCGGGAACGTCGTTTGTGATCCACGCGCTGTCCACTGCCAATGCGGTGGTGACAACTGACGTCAGCACAGTTTGCTGGCAGATTAACTAGGAGGAAATATGAAACTTCGTTTCATGCTATTAATCACTTTACTACTTTGCGCTGCATCGGTAGTGGCACAAGCAACGCCCCACGATGTGGTTCTTACGTGGACTGAATCCGATACTGCAAGTGGTATAACCTACAATGTATATCGTGGCACTTCCACTGGAAGCTGTACTACACTTCCTGCGATGACTAAGATTAACACAAGTACTGTAAGTGTATTGACTTACACCGACACTTCAGTCGTACTCGGAGGCTCCTACTGCTATGCAGTAACCGCAGTATACAATGGACTTGAGAGTGGTATGTCCGTTGGTGCAGGAGCAAGTATTACCAAAGCTGCGCCTCCCACAATTAACATTACGATTATACAGTAATGCTAAGGATAAAAATAAGGGAGCGGTATATTCTCCGCTCCCTTTGGTCTATTTAGGGGAGACCTGAACTTAGAACTGCTTGTAACTTGCAATGGCTCCGGGGTAATTTTCTCGGAGCTTTTGTATATTTTTACTCTGTAGCGTCTCCAGCTTAACACCAAGCATGGTAGCGAAGCCCGCAACAAACCAAAGAATATCTCCAAGCTGTTCTGAAAGTATATCTACATCAAAATTTTCCCCGCTCTCCACCATCCGATTAATCTTATTGCTCAACTCCTCAGCCGCACCGCTAAGTTCCAGGGTGAACGCAGTAAGCTGTAAGGCTCTCGCTTTACGCGCACCCTGTGTATCTGATTTATAAAACGGTTTTGCAGTAGCCCAAGCTAGAGTCTGGTAATCATTGGCCTTCATTATTTTATATAGTCTCCCACTTTGAGATTACCATGTAACTTACACATAACCTCATGTTCGTGCATGATACGAACAGTAGCACGTTGTTTAAGCTGAATTGCAGAACCAGCAAATAGCGAGTACAATACACGGTCACCAGGGAATAAGAATTTAGTCTCCGGCCCGCTACTCATTACTGTGCCTGTGGTTGGACGGCGTTGAGCAGTTTCAGGGGTGATGAGTGTTCCACCGGTTCCACCACACGACGGACATACAGTGCTACCCGAACCTTGGCAAGACTTACATTTAATTAACGGGTTGAGTAGCGACATTCCTGTACTAGCACAATCGCCGCATGGTATCATTGTCTTAACGCTTGTGCTAGACGCAAGCTCATTATACTCCCCACCCGCATTACATACCGGGCACTCAAAGCCAGACTTAAACTTATCCTCTATCACGATAAGTAAATCTCCCATAGCTTCAAGCGCAAGCTGCGCTGCACCCGTACCCCTGATAATAGTATAACGATTCTTACTAGGAGTTTCCTGAGCTTTATCAGGCTCACCAATTACTACCTCCGATTGCATTGTCTCAGGCGCAAGTAACTCAGCATCACGTTCGTCTACGTGAATTTCCTCAGTGTAATCTCGTTCTGGTCTAGGTTCAGTCAAGTTATCCATTATTCTGCTCCAACTCCGCCGCAGCGTCTCGCGCTAAAATTGTACCAACAAGGTCTGATGTAAGACAACCAACTCTCTTACACACATAGGTAACATAATTCGTATCGTCATTCTCATTAGGCGGCGCATACTTATTAATCGCCGCGTAAATAGAAAGGTGTGCATAATCCTCCTGCAAGATATCTGTAAGGGCCTGAAACCCAATCTTCACAGATGGAAAATATGCAAAGCGTGGTTGTAGTGTACCGGATTCCAACAACGCACCATATTTTTGGTGCATCCAACTGTGAAACTCAAGGTCACCCGGATTGTTATTCCGCTGCGGGCGATTCGGCTTTCCCCCATAAGGAATAACCGCATAAAAACCTTCTATATTCGCAATTGCATCCACTAATTTCATCCCCATTATGGAGTCCCTCCACGTTGTTTATTTGTACTAATATATTCAGTCGCGTTTCCTTTAGCTCTTTCAATGACAAATCCTGCGGCTTGTAGGACATAAAGAATCTGCCTAAGCTGTTCGTCTGTTACATGCCGATAGTTTGCTCGAAGTATCTGTGGAAACGTGGTAATACCACGAGATTCAATATATGCAAGTACCCTATCCTGTGCCGCTGCAAGTGGTGATTCTCCAACAGAACGGAATGTCAGATCAAGAGTCTCCCCAACTTTTTCACACACGTCAATTGCATTGTACAAGTGATTCTTCGTGATGATGAGATCGTCACGTTCTGCCGCGCTCATAATCATAGCAAGCTTAAAAATATGTGACTTCATACGACTTGTGTAGCCGATCACAACTTCTGATGCGAACTCATCTACTTTGTGAAGCTCATCATACTTATTCACCCATAGTGTCTTTGCTAATGGTTCAAAACGAAACTCGCCTTGAAGTGTGTTGTTGATGTATTTCAAGTCATTGATAAGGTCAACCTCAAGTTGAGATTTAATTGGGCTGTCAGGCCATGGAATCATTTGCGACTTCTGACTCGCAAAAATAAACAAACAACGAGACGTAAAGCCTCCAGTAATAGCCGCGGTCGCATCCCTATTTAGTTTACGGATATAATCTGGAACACAACCGCCAAGTAAGGAAACGCATATATCCTTTGCGACGTATGTATTCTTAGTTTTAGTATCGTAACTAAATTCATTTTTATCCCACATCTCACACATTAATGGGAGCATCCATTCCGAGGCTTGGAGAAATACTGGAAGTTCCGTACTAATAATCGTGGCACTGGAATCTCCAGTTGTAATCTTATGCGACATTTGATTCGGCCCAAGACCCGTGGTTTGCGTACTGATATGCTGAAACCCGGTTGCAAGTTTCTCAATAATCTTCTCTGCGGTGATGCGGTCAGGAATATAATTGATTACATCAGCCTGCTCTGCGAGTGTAACTGCGGGATTAATACTTGCACCCTTACCAACTCCTGGCGGCCCTACAAGGATAACATACTGATTAGGAAAAATCTTATAGAATCCGTACTGAATCCAGACGTTTTTCTTCAATGCAGACCCTAACACACTTACGCCACACCAATAGTTATAAGCTAATGGAGCCTCACACTCTTTTGTATATGTGGTATAGTTTTGTAACCAACTACCTTTTAACTTTCGTGGCATTGTAGCACTATCCCCTAATTAGATATAGTTAAGTTTTGCTAGACACTTCTTGTGAGTGTCTATATATTTTTCATTCAACTCTTTCCACATCTTCACACAAGCCTCTTCTGTAAAATCTTTTACCTTTACTGTATCTTCAAGGTTGAAGCCGAATTCTGCTTCGATGGGGATTTGCACAGAAATTCCGTTGTGGAAAGTAATTCTCCTATCAAACGCTCGCTGAGTCTCTGTGTACACCCGACGAACAGTCTGTTCGTTGTTCGGGCATTCTTGGTTAATTGAATCGTGACACTCGTTGACAATGTAATCATTAACCCCATCGAGATGTAACACGGCGAATCCAGTGTTGTCTCCGACTGTGCTTTGAGGGATGTAAGCATAAGCTTCGTTAAAGATTTCGAAATTTGCTTCTCCCTGTCGCAAGCCGTGAAAGTGCCGCTCTCTTCCAAACGGGTTATGTAACATAAACGTCCTAAACACTTGTTCTCTAACGTAAGTGTGAAATACACCGGATATACTTGGGTCATATTCATTTACCTTTTTGAGTAGAGCATCGCATTGTGCTTTACTATATGCAAAGTTTTCACGCGCAAGGGAATCGGACATGGCTTGTCCGCGCATACCATAGTTATTCGCGTGCCGAGTTTTCTTTCCAAGATAGCGTTCGATACCATCTTTAGTCACTTGCGCTAAGGATAAGTTGAAGATAAATGCAGCAAGTTTTGAGTGCCTATCTTGCCTTTGTTGCAACTCCCCAAGCGCGTGAGTATTTCCAGCAAGCGCTGACACGGGCCAATCCTCTGCACTCATTTGGTCAACGATGAAGAAGAAACACCCAGGTCTTGCAATAATACCACGCCTAAAACTTTTAGACAAGTCATAATGTTTAGGAAAAGTTTGTGCATTTCCGCCGTAATTAAAGATATGCTTTCGTGAGCTACGCCTGCCAGTAACGGTAGAAGCGACACCATAGTTGGAGAAAAATTGACCATTATATCTACGCGAGTTTACATAACGAATCTGAAGTGTATTATACTCCCTGACATCAAGAATTCGTTTAATACATTGATCGTTAGTTTCTGCGAAGATTTTTCGTAGAATAAGTTCTTCGACGGATTCCTCGTATGTAATCTCTTTCGTTTCCTTGTTTTTTCGGCGTACAAGCGGAATCTTATATCCATTTGTCTTCAGGAACTCAAGTAACTGTTTACTCGCGTTGATGTTTAACGCGGATGTATCTTTAGCTGGGCGATTCTCTGCACCGATATACACCTTAAGACCCCAAAGACAAGATAGTTCATCAAGCAATTCCATATTATGTGCCTGTATCTTGTATCGTAAGTCCGCCATCTGTTCCTCATCGAACAGCATCCCGCGATTATCAATGCGGTGATAGGCACACGCTAAAGCGTGTTCGTAGGTTGAGTTTACTTGATCGGGCATTTGGTTTGTGTTTCACGCAGTCTCTTAGCTATAATTTGTTCTTCAGTTAGCATAGAATGTCCATCAACTTCATCCCACTTCTCATGCCCTCTATCACGCATACAGTAAGTTTCTACCCCAGGTTTAATTACAATTGTAGCGTGGCAATATTCCATCTTACCCCCCTTGTAGTATTGTTGTGTTTAACGTAAGTGTGGCCTATCATTAAATTCCTCTTCCTGAGCGAGGAAGATTTCAAACGTCACTGTGCTGTCAAGTGCGTTATAGTGAAAGAGCTGCTTCTTATTCTTTGGTGTCCAGCCCTTACCTTCGTCTTTGTAAAACTTCTGCCTCGTGTATTGTTTGGTCTGAAATTGAAGTTTATGCTCTAGTTCGGGCCATAGAAGATGGTGCCTGATGAGTGTGTCCTGACATTTATCAAGACAGATGGTAAAACCCATCGCCTCAAGGAAATGCGTATCAAAACTGAAATAGTTCTGCCCAATCTGTGGCACATTCGACATGAGATGATTAAGCTCTCGCCAGATATTAACACTCTGCCAAGGTTCATAATCCCAATAGCTAAAGCTGACACCAAGATTAGGGCTGTCCGCAAGAGATAAAGTGTAAGGGAAACCTGGATGATTCTTAAACGTCACACTACTCTTAGGCGCTCGTATCGTTTCAATATCCGCTGATAGAAAGCCTAACTTGGGATTCCTAAAGCGTTGTAAAATATCCATGAGGTCATAGTAAGAAGGTTCTAATACTAGCTCTCTGTCCGTCGGTGGTTGAAGCTTTCCATTGGTTTTGTAATAATTATATTCATCACGTACCCGTCCAAGGTCGATAAAAATACCGATGTTACGATATCCCCAGTTTGCCACGATACCATCGGGAGCGAGTTGCGGTATTGCATAATGTCCATGCTGGATAAAAGGCGACACAAGCAACGAACTAGAATATTTATCAAGACTTGCTTCGGCAACTTGATTCGCATTGTTTTTTCCTTTACGCCGTAGTATCGTTTCTGGGCATAGAATAGCGGTTGCTATTTTTCCAAGCGGTAGTATAAATGGTGGGCAATATGTTCCTACATAGGACTGAAAATTTCTTAGCGCAGTTACCGCATCGCCGGGGTTCTCAAGATCAGGACGTAGGGACATTATAAATGGCTGATACGCGCCAAGCCCCGCTTCTTCCCACATCTTCTGAAATACCCAACCATAGGGAGCGGAAAAGACTATCCCCTTCTCCGCGTCCCGTTCGTATGGCTGGTCAACAACAACCCAAATTGGATTGTTTGGTGAGCCAGAATGTGCAATTATATTAGGCATTAGTGTAGTTTAGCAATCTGACTTTTGAGCGTGATAAGATACACATAGAGGTCTACTACCTCATCCAAAGCTTCATCAAGCAAAGCTGACTTAAGCCAAAGATTACCGCCATGTTCTTGAACGCCTTTGCGATATTTAGCGTCAACTTCAGCAATAAATCTGTCTTTAATGGCATCTAGATGAGCACTTTGCTCACTTGTCAATGCTACTTTCACGCCCTTTAGCTGTACATTTTTTCCGCCCATTCCACATCTCCTGTATTAAGTAATTTTGCATGTCTAGCACATACCCGTAGTGGTAAATCCGTGACTGCCTGCGATTTTAGTTTTACATAAACCATCGCAATATAAGGACAACCAGGCCAAAACTCTTTCATAGCCAAATAATCCTCATACTCGACCTCAGTCATGGTAGGGAAAAATTCCGGGGGATCCTCCGCTGTAACTATCTCGCAATGACGCATTGTGGATACAATCCTCATAACAACTTCGCGCATTATGCGTTAAAACGGGGATAGAAGATACACTCTTCCATCCCCGCCAACAACGAACTTACTTCTTCCGCGTATAATCTTTAGTGTGAGCAACCTTCGGGAACCGCTGAGCACAATTCGGGACAGCGCAGACGTAGTACTTAATGTTATTATACTCACGTCCGTTGCTCGTTTCACGCACGAGGTACGCTTGGCATTCACGCCCAAGTAGTGGGCCACGGTACTGCCACTTCTCGGGTTCAGCGTCCGGCCCAGTAAACTCACCAGGAATAGTGAGTGACTTATCCGGCTGTTCTTCCATAGTCAGTCCAAGTGCATGGGTCGCATCATTCTGAATCCAACCCGCCTTCTGGCTAATGAACATGGAAGTCTTATATGCCTTGCCATCCTTCGTCTGATGTCCAAGGATCTCGTATTCCCAACGCATATTCACTGAATCTTTCTTCTCAGTAAATTTACAGTTAATGGACGTAAGACGCAGTTTATACATACCTTCGTCAAGTGCGGAACTCGATTCGATACTTTGTGCTGGAACTCCCATTTTAGGCATTGCGTTTTTCTCCGTTTTAAGGGGTGTATGTTCCCCGGTTTTATTGTAGTATCTTACTTAGTTTTTACAGCGGCTTGATGTTTACGAATCAACTCTTGGATATTTGGCAATTCAAACTCATCCAATTGTAGAGTCGTTCCTGCGGTGAATTCGCCGTTCGGTTTGCACTGAACTCGATAGCCACCCGCATACGGGTCGAATTGCACACGATACAGTTCATTAAACAATGCGAGATACTTCTTTGCACGCGGAGGATGAACTGTAATTTTTCCTGTAAATTTGGGATTTTCTTGCGTACTGTCCGCAGCTTCCTCCGGGCGGTCGTGAAAACATGCAATCAAGTGACAGCCCAGCTCATTTATACGCTGAAAACAGTTGGATATAAAACTAACTTCCGAATCATACGGCTCATATCCACGTGCGATGCGGAATTTATATCCACCCACGTCTACAAGTTTGGTTCCAGTAGAACTTTTTGCCATTACAAAGCGTAATACAGCTTCTGACATATACGTAATACTATCAAACACAAATGTCGCAGGAATAACTTTCCCTTGTGCCTTGGCATACTCTAACAACCCAATATCCTGTGAAACTTGTGCTGCTGCCGTGGGGTCAAGTGGATTTACATCTCGGTAGGTTTTTAATGTAACTCCCGCAATACCAGCGAGGCTTGCAGCACGACCATCGAAGTCAGCTACATATACGCCCTCGTACTGCGGGAGTTCTATTCCTGTATCGTCAAAGCGTTTTTGTGGTGCTGTTGCAGCAAGACGACTTTTGCCTGTCTTTGGCGCACCCAAAATCGCAAGCTTAAGTTGTGTAAACGGTTGTGCTTGCGCCATGTCTTGCGTCCCATCAAGTCCGTACATGTTATACTCCATTTGGTTGACTGAGGTTTAGCTTCTACTTCTTCTTACCGCCTGCAAGGTGTTTCTTTACCGCGGCCTTGCGTACTGGATGTGAATACTGCTTCTTTGAGTCAGCTACCAATTTTGCGTCCTTAGCTTTTTCTTCTTTGGTAACTCTACGCATATCATCATCTGGCATTGTAACTCTCCTTTACGGTTAGGTTTTGTCAATCGTGTACGGATTCCAAGCCGGGCCAAGCTGATAGAACTGGTTAATCACCGTATCCCGACTTGCAGGTGAGACTTCGTGTAGTGCCTTGAAGGGACAATCATGATAATACATCATAGTGCAAAGCGTTGTATTCCAATCCGGCTTCGCATCAAGGCAAACAAGCTCGTATAATTTTCTGAACGTCCGTTGCTGGCGAGTTACGTATTCTGCAAACTCAGCGTCAGTATAGGACTTAAAACTCCGCTTAAAGCGTTTCATCGGATCTTTTTGGTCTTTTAGGCAGATGTGATTAATTATCACAGTGTTACACTTACGTCCCTTTGCTTTAAGCTCAGGCTCGATAAGAGCATTAAGCGCGTAAGTATATCCGCACATCCCATCATGCGGCTTGAAATCTTGTCCTTCTGTCCCGTCAAAATATGCTGTGGTCTTATGGTCAAGTGGTCCGATATGATTGCCATCATCTACTACAATATCAATCCGTCCTGTAAGATAGGCACGATATGGTGTGTACCCGGATGCTTCTGCAATAATCGGTACTTCACGATTACGTCCAAAGCTTAACTCGGCTCCCACCACACGAAGCCGTTCATTTCCCTGTGTGTGAAGATTAAAATACTGGAGCAATAAAAGGCTTGCTCCAGTAAAACCTTGTAACGCAGCATACTGTTTGAAGGTAGCAAACTCCTCCATTTGATAATTTTCCCACTCGATTTGTGCGAGGCGGATAAACTGAGTAGCGTCTTGTGTTACCTTTACGCCTTGATATTCCCACTTTCCTTGCCAGTCATCTTTGTGTCCGGCGTAGAAGTATTCCATCATCTTATGTAACCATTGACCGAATGTAAGGCTCCAACTACGCCCACGGCCCTGTAAACGATTCATAATACTTTCGGTAAAATAGCCCTCACATAAGCGGAGTGAGTTTAATACGTGATTATCCGCATAAAGCTCCAGCACTCCATCTGGTGCGAATGACATAAGATTTGGGTATTTTTCTACCGCCCGGTAAACACTACTTGGGTAGATGTATTGTGAATTTGATGTTGTACTCATGGCTTTCTCCGTTTAGTTAAGTTATGCTATTTCTGGAAACAACTGTTTCAACTGTTCCGGGGTAAGTTTTAACTTCTTCAAAGCCGTTGCTAGTGCGCCAAGATTTATTTCTTTTGAATTTTTTGAGGTTTTTGTGGTCTTAACCTCGCGTTTTGTTGTGACCGTAAAAGTTCTTGGCTGTCCCGGAAGGCTGTACATCTGATGTGTTTTCTTAATACGACGAGTGGTAATCTCAAGTTCCATCTGCGCTACGGTCGCACGATAATACTCAAATCGTGCCTTCAAATCCTCATCGCTCATGGTGGAGATACTTTTTGAGTGCCAGACCCAATCTGCGCCCACGAAGCTGATGTGCCGGCAACGCGCAGTAGTCGTTGTCATTACATTAGTTTTCTCGTTAAAATCCGTCTCCGTGCGCGTGAAGGTATCGTCTTTCACTGTTACGTCAGCTATACACTCGATACAATATGATGGGTCAAGCTTACTGCAACATTCCCAGCATAGCCACTTCTGGCAACGTAAACATTGATGCTGATTTGCTACACACTCGTGCTTAAGAGACTCCAGGGTTTGTTCCACCGAGGATGCTTCCCGAAGTTCCTGTGAGGATACTATTTTCACCGGCTCTGACATTAGTGTTATCCTTTATAGATTGTACATACTCTAGTTGAGGAATTTTCCCCATGAGATACATCTGTACTAGAGCGCGCATTACAATTGAAAGTTCCCCCGGTTGCTTATGCTTCTTCAGCAATTCAACCTTAAACTTCGGGGGCACTTTGAAATTGATATATTCTGTGGAGTTTTTGTGATTCTTTGCCATAGAAACCTCTTTCGTGCTACTCTTTTAGTGTCTCACGAGGCTCACACGAGGTCAAGGGCTTTATCTCCTACGCGCTCAATAGGTTACAGACGGGTGACACTTTTTGTCACTCCTCTGTCGAATCTGCTTCCTGCATACTGGCTAGTAATGCAGAGAGTTGTTGCTTTTGTGCGGGCGTCATACTTGAAATATCAATTACAGGCTTTGATGCTTTTACCAGCTTTTGTGTTGCTGGTGTAGTCGTGGTTCTTACTACATGACTCACGCCTGTTGCTGTCGTTTTGTTAATGACTCCATGAATACGACACCTATTCTCAGTAACATGCTCAAGTGCGGCTTTACCCATTGCATGACAGGACATTTCATATTGCCCAAGTTCTGCGTCTGTAAGTTGTTGGTAAGTGAGTGCAAGCTCGGTTGCTATATTAGCTAGCCTTGCACCAATCTCTACTACATACCGTCTATGTATGGCTTGTACTGCCAGCATTTCAGCAAAAAGCTCATCCTTTGTCATTCAATGCTTCTCCCGTATACTTACGAATTGTCCTGTACATATCCCGAATGTAGTCTAACTCCGAGATTATCCACGTAATATCCTGCAATTTTACAAACGGGCCGTGGTATCGGCGGAGGGTTTCACTGTCGGGCAGGTTGACAAGCATATCACCTTTGCCAAGTAAAGTCTCTGCTCCGTCAACGCCAAGAATTGTTCTTGAATCAAATCCTGTGGGTAACTTAAGAGATATCCTGCACGGGAAATTTGCTTTGATATCTCCGCTGACAACTTTAACAGATGTTCGTTGAGTTCCGGCGATAACGTGAATTCCCCCTGCTCTAGCAATTTGTATAAGACGCTTAAGTTGGTCATCAACTTTTGGATACTCACTGGCGGTTGAGAATTTTTCACTTTTTGCCTCTCTATCTTGTTCAAGAAGGTCTGCAAACTCATCAATGATGAGCACTTTATATGGCATTTTATATCCCATTGCGTGATACTCTTGGATATTCCTACATGCAGCGCCCTGTAATATCTGCATACGGGAACGAGACTCCGCGATGAGTTGTTCCATCATGTGAATGTATTCCATGAGCGTAACACATACCTGTGTTACATTCGGCATACGTTGAAACAGCGGAAGATCAAGTTGCTTTGTGTCTACTAGAATTAGCTCCAATTCCTCAGTCGTGAATCTAGCACCAAGCGAAGCAATAATAGCAGACTCAAATACAGATTTGCCGCTCCCTGTACTACCAGCGAGCAGTATATGTGGCATATCAACGAGATCAATACTGCACTTAGTACCAACGTGGTCAATACCAAGTGGAATTGGGATTTTCTGCTTAAGCGATTTTTCATCTGTGAGATACCAGTTGAGGTAATCCTTATAGTCTACAAATTCACGCTCCGCATTTGCTACGAATACAACAATGTCACTCTTGATACGCTGAATGGTGACTTTATCCACACCTGCCGCGAGTGCAAAATCCTCGCTCTTATTCATGATTTTAGCAAGTGGAATACTGTGGTGCGGCTTGAAATAATACGCCGTCACCACAGGGCCAAGTTCCACATTTATAGGCACTGCCGCAAGATCAAGAGATTTGAACTTTTGCGTAAGTTGCTTTATAACAAAATGTTGCACTTCCGGTAGTTCGTTGAAATCTGTAATGCTCATGTAGAACTCCTAGTCATTCTCGAAATCTTCGTAGTCATTGGCGTCATAGTTATCATAATCATCATCCAGTGTACCGCCGCCACTCACATCATATACATTGAAGTCATCTTCTTCCTTGTTATAATAATTCAAGACGGAGCAAACAATATTTGGACAGGTTACTGTTTGTCCCTCAGCAAAGGTGAAATTAGCTGTTAGGATAAGCTCACTGTCACAATCTGCGCAGTAATAAGTATTAGAGTCAGACATTAGATTTCCTCTCCTCTCTGGATTTTAGCTTTCAGTTCTGCGTTAGCAAGCAGATGGCGCTTGCCAGGGCTAAGATACTTTAGTCCGGCTTTGAATGTTTCCGGGCCAGTGAAATGTAGGAAAATTCCGTCAGTACCTTCTGCAAGCTCGCGCATAAAATTAGCCGCATTTTTGGTATCTCGACCAATAAAACAAGTATCTATGGGAATTCCTGCGGCTTTGAATTGTGCGCAATACTTAGGAAGTTTAGCTTCCTTTAGATAGGTTTCGTCGTCATACTCCAAATCATCCGTAGGTGCGCCATCGCTGAACAGTATTATACGATTTGCGACTTTCGTATCCAACACCAATTTTAAGCACTTGAAGATTGGTGTGTTACCTTGAATGCTAAGGCGTTGTACATAACCATTAAGCATTACCATATTATTCGTGAATTCATGTACCTTTCCCTCAAGTGGGATAATCTCCACTGCGGTATCGTTTGGATTTAGGCACTGAAGCCACGCTTCTACTCCCTGTTTTGCCTTGCTAAACGGTTCGCCGTACATCGAACCACTATCATCGAAAATGAGTGCAATACGGTTCGTGAGTTTAGTAACGTCTACAATTACTTGCGGCAGATTTTGCAAGCGCGCCGCAAGCCCATTTCCAGCGGACATTTTTCGTACCGTGGAAATCTGTTGTGTTGGGTTGTTTGGTGATTGTTCACTCATTGTTTGTTTCCTCCTGTGATTCCTTCCGGTTAAGCACAACCTCATCGTCTGGCCCGTGTATGTGGCGAGTCATTTCCCCTCCTTCAGTGCGTCCAGAACCGAACGCAACTCAGCCCATGCGTTGTGATCTCTGGAGGATATGCGCTCTACTTCCGTTGCTGCTTTCACCAGCCGCTGCACATTCTCTACCGCACAATCGAGGTGGTCTTTCCAGCAGCCGGGCCAATGAGTTTTCCCGGCCTGCCGGCGACGGCGTTCCTCTGCGCTGGCGTGGGCGTGGTAGGCGGCAAGCAAATCATACACATCTTCATGCTGAGAGCTAAAGATTCCCGTATTGCGCTGCGTCTCCATCCACTCTCTTGCCCGTTCTACTTCCTCCGGTGTAGGCATCATCCCCTCCTTTTGGGCTGACGTTCTGCGGCGTAGCGGTTGGCAAACTCAAGAATACTCATGGTAGGAACAAACGGTAATGCACATGGGGCTTTGTACACTCGGTTGAAAAATTCGCCTGCACTCTCGTACTCGCTGGCGCTGACGGGCTTCGCTTTGGGCGGCTGCGCTGGCCCTTCTTTCCAGTCGCTCGTCTGTGCTATTCCATATGGGTAGAGCTGCTCGTGGCAGGTCTTGTTCATGCACCACCAAGAACCGTCGCCCGATTTCATATTCATTCCACAATACGGGCAGGTCGGATTTGGAAAACTCTGTTTCATTTCCTCGCTCACTGGCTCTGCTGAATAATCAGGAGCTTCGTCGCGTCGGATTGCAATATCGTGTGGAGTCAGAGCGGGCTGCGCTATTCCACTCGTGATGGGCACACTAAAGCCCGTCTGCGCGGGAATCCCAGTGCAGATATGCTCCCTACCGTCCGGATAGTAGAAATTCTCACCACATTTATAACAGATTCGATTGTTACTCATACTTTTATCCTCCGTGTCTTCCCATATTCCATGCAAGGGTAAATAGAACCATAACTAAAGTTCCAATCGCAATTAGAAGCGCAGATACAATTACATTACACTTTCGTTCCCCAATAGGCATTTTTAAGCTCCTTCCATGCAACATTGAGTCGTGCCATACTATCCTCCACACCAGCATTCCGGTCTGGATGATAGTGCATGGCAAGACGCTTGTAGATTTTTGCTGCATCTTCTTGTGTAATCTTTGTGTCTACGCTAATTCCTGCGGACGTTGCTAGATTACAAAACTCTGTGAAATACGTGGCGACTGATATACTTGGAGTAGTGTTTACGTTGAACTCTTCAGCCTGAGTGCGCGTGAATGTGTATATATGGTATCTCTTTGATTTAAGCAATACCTCCGCAAGCGCATGAAGTCCAGCGTAGTATGGTTCTGTCACACACCATTCATTCGTTTGTGGGTTATATGTACGACAATTCGCTGGAACTGCCTGTTTCAATGTATCTACGTATTGCTTGTGGTAATTAAATTTAATCACATAGGCTTCGATTTGTGGATTCCAAATGAAGCTGATATTTAGGCTCATAGAACACTCCAGGTATATAGCACTGATGCTGAGATGATAATGTGAGAGTATCGTGGGGTCAAGAGGTATATGTCGTGTGGAATCAACGACTTAGAGCCAACTGACAAATTTTGTCACTTTCACACTACACGCCATGGATATTAGTAATACAGTGCTACTTTCACTATACACAATAAAAAACCCCACGGCCAATTTGCACCGTGGGGTAAAAAACAGCATGAAGCGACTTCTACACGTTTCCGAGCAAGGAACGAATCTGCTGACGCTGCTGCGGTGTCATGGTGTTCAACTGCTCAAGCACCTTATCCATTGCGCTCTTACGCACATTGGAAGCCTCAGCCGCAAACGGCGACATGTCGAATGCACCCTCGATATCAAAGTTGAAGGAAAGCTCACCCTCATCATTCGTATCGCGCAGAAGCGCACGGAACTTGTTCTGCAACTTCACCTTCAGGCCACGATTCACGATGTTGAGGCGTTCCTGCACGTCAGGTACGAGTTCAGTAAAGGCGGCCTCATCATTCACGATAGGGATATTCGCGGTAGCAATGGAAACCGTACCGCCTTCCTTTTCCGCCTTTTCCTTCGCACGATCTTCCGGCAGAACGGCATATACGGTGGAAACTTCCTTCGACTTTTCGTCAATAACCTGCTGTGCAACGACAGCAAGGGTGTAATTTTCGCTGGTGATAGACGGAACTGCGGTGGTAGACATAATTGCTCCTTTTGAATTTGTAACTACGGTTAGAGTTTAAGTTAAGCGTCACGGCATGGATAAATTGTATGGAGTGTTTGCGATAAATCGCGGGGCAATCATGCCCAGTTCCATAACAACTCACGCCGCGCACTTAACTACTTGGTGAGAATACTATCTCACCGGGCAGGTGTCAAGAGGAATTTTACGCCTGTAAGTGCCTCGTTATCAGCGACTTATGTGCCTTGACAAAAATTGTCATTCCTACGTCGAGGATTGTGACCTCAGACTTGAAGGTTTTGTAAACGCTGTACAATGTCCACGACTTCCCCACCACAAGTATTCTCCCAATGTAGCTTCTTGCCAGGAATCATTCCGCCAGATGAAGAAGCGTTGGTTTTCATTTTGCTCCGGTAGAGCAAGTGGAAATTGTCTCGGATTGTAGTGATACCGCCGAAAATGATTGTGCAAGTGGAGATTGTGCCGAATATCAGCAGCACAGTACAGGCATACGTGATATTGTGTGTAGAAGCGCACGTAAGATTCTGGAAGTACAAGCGCCGGTGCGCTACGCTTTGTGCTTTTTGTGTAAACTGAGTTTGTGCAGACTGAGAGTTTTGTCATAGTGTCTCCGTTTACTTGGAGTTTATGTACGCCTCAATATTACGGCGTAAGTTCTGATACTCTGCTTCTTGCTCCTGCCAGTGATTTGTAGCAAGCACTCGTGAGTCAATTCGTGCAAATACTCCGCTTGCACGTGTGAATTCCGGTGCAATTGTGTGAATATCGTGGCATTTTGTACATATCAGTATGCGCCGTGGGATGTTATTCTCATCGTCACGTGTACTGAAGATGTAGTTGTGCTCACAAGTGAAGCCAAAGTTACTGAGTAGTTGTGTTAGCTTCATAACGCGTCCTCTTCCTCATCGCTCAACAATGGGTTGCACTTGTAGACTGCGGGCTTGGCAGGCTCGACCAGTTCGCAGACGTGGATGCGTTTGATGGTGATGTGGTGATGCACCGCAAAATCAAGGGTGATATCGCTGGCCATGAATTCGTGGTACAGTTCAATTTCGTTGTCGCTGTATTTCTTTGTGTATGGCCGAGGCATCAAACGTGCAAGGTTCAGTGCTTGTTCTTTGTTTTGGGGGTACGCACTGCAATAAAAGTACCCCACCTCGGCTTCCGGTTCACGTTCCAGGTTCTCCGCAATGGTGCGGAGGGCCGCTGCTACTTGCTTTGCTTTTGCCATGTTATTTTCTCCGGAGCGCCGTAGCGCTCAATTAATTTTAGTCCTATACGAAACACCAAGAGCAAACGCGCTTCATGTGTGTCATTTGGCTTCCTTTCTTTCTTGTTCACTCTCGGCTAGTTCTGCATCTGGTAATATCAGCGGGGCTTTCAGTGTATAAACAATCCCCGCATCCGTGATTGTGCTTGGTGGCGCAGACTTTATATTGCTCCACGTCTGTATCTGTGTCTCCGGGGTCGGACTCGCTGCGCTCAACGGAGGCTTTATATTATACGCCGCTTCCATGTGCTCGAGTGTCCTATTATACTGCCCCAGTGAACGCCGAAGTCGTTGTGTACGCCGTAGTAAATCCGTCTTTAGTTCCGGTGTCAGCGTCTTTTGTACACTCCGCTTGAGTAATTCATACTGCGCTTCTTGCAGCGCCATTCCTAACTCAGCGATACGCGCTTGCACACGCCTATACTCTTCCCGTCTGAATATCCTTTTACTGTTATGCAGCTCCCGCATAAGTTCCGCGTGTTCCGCACATGAGCAAAGTGCAGTGAGTCGCTTTGCAGCGCCAATCTTCCGCTCTTGCTCTAACATCAAATTCCTATAAAACGCCTTGGACATTGTTCCATGAGCTCCACTTTGTGCCTGCTTCTCATACCACGTAATCTTGCACAAAGTACACTTAATATCCTTAATCCTCGTTTCCACCACGGCGCACCTCCTAACCTGTCCCCAGTATACCGCGCCTTACGCTGAAAGTCAAATTTGGCCCGCCTTGGCGCGCCTTGGAGAGGCTTTGCGTGTCTTTGTCTCGGGCGTAAGTACCTGATTCGACAGGCTTTCCCCCCTCCCCCCTCCCTTTGCCCCCTACTCGACCGACAGAGAGAGAAAAAATGGGTCATAAGTGATATTAATAAAATGATAGATAGTATAAATATATAATATATAATATATCATATATGTATTCCATTTATCATATCTTTTTCACTTCCTTTTCCCTTTTTCTCTCTCTTGGCCGGCTGTTTGGGCACTTTCTCCGAGGTTTGGGGTTAAGTATCGTAGAATCAACGAGATGCAAAATGCGCCAAGACTCGCCAAGGCTCGCCAAGCCTCGCAAAGTCGCGCAAAGTTTGTTTGCAACCGCAAGGCGCGTTATACTTTATGCTCGCGCTCATATTTGTCATGGGCGCGTATTACGAGCGCGCTTTCCGTCTGGCGCCGTTTGATCGCAAGCGATAGGGCATTACCCTTCGACGCATTTAATTCCGTACGGGAGTTTTGCACTCGTGCATTGAGGTTAGCATGGAACGTAGCACGCTCTACCGGGCTCATACAGGCTAAAGTCTCTGCAATCTCCACGGTTTGTGCATCCAGCTTTGCACCAATTGCTATGCGCACGCTGTGAATTTCCGTACTGCGCTTACTGTTATCCTCACGCTCACGGCGTTGGCGGCTTTTCAACTCCTGCCACTCATCCAGTGTTAGCGGCGTTTTAGCGCGTACATATTGTTGCTGAGCCATGCTGGTGAGTTCCATCGGACGTTGCATCGCTTCTGCCGGGTCATTGTGCGCGGCATCGCGTTGCAATCCATATTCCTGCTGAATCTTAGCGTTTTTCTCTCGCCACGCGCGCTCATTATCCCGCACAATACGTTCTAACTCTGTACTGTACAGCGCGGCACGCTTTCGTTTTGTTTTCATGTTTTCACCTTAAGTATCGGTCTAAGCTATACATAGAAAAAGGGAGTAGGTTTTACCCTACTCCCGTGGAGTTGCGTCTGATACTAGCTCAGTCGCTTGAGTTGCTCAGCCGCTTTCTCACTCATGGCCTTTGTATGTTGCGCCCGACCGATAGTCTGAAGCGCATGTGCAATGCGGTCAGCGCGTACCATGTTTGGAAGTTCAGCATCCAGCTTGGCGAGAATGCTATTCCATGCAGCCTCCGCCTTGCGACATTCGGCTTTGACCACGTTTTCAATCCCCTTGTGAGTGTGTTCCCGCATAGCAATACTGACATTGGCACCATTCGCGGTAATTTCAGCGGCAGTCGTCAGCATGTCAATGTGCGCGTCATCCACGAACAAGATATCCATATTGGGTGGGACTTTCACATTCACCAAGCGAAATCCCTGTTTCGTTTCCTGCTCGGACAGCGTAGACGTGTTCTGCTCCTTTACATCGTTTGACATTGTAGCTCTCCTTATATGCATTGTTAGTTGTGGACGTTATCGCGCATGATTGCTCTCATACGCTGTGGACGTTTCAATTATCAAAGACACTCCAACCGGATAGCTCAGGGATACGCGCTGGACTCTACGATCAGACAAGCGTACCACACAAAGAGCTATGACAAAGAGCAGGGATACAGTGATCCATGAACAGAATATCACGGTTCATACCAGGGATGCTATACATAATATAGTGGCTTACTACTTAGTAACTACCACATAATGTACTTGACGGGGGGCCAAAAATGTGATAATCGGCAAAATTTGGGGGGATTACCACTGAAAATTTTTTCTAAAATTTACGTTTCCGGGCTTGGTGAGAGTGCGGGGGGAGGTGCGTGGGAGGCGCGCCTATGTGCCTCTGTGCGTAGGACTTACGGGCTGCGCGTTTTTTCTTGACGCGCACCTATGAAATACTGTATCTTACGCCAATAAATTAAACGCGGGCGTAAATATAAGTTGAGTGTGTAGGCTGAAAGGGCTTCTTGTATGCAAGGTGACAGTGACCACACGACCACGACTACTAAAGAGCTTGTCGGTAGTGGGAAGTCTCCTTTACAGGAAGCTCTGGAAGTTCACAAACGGGAGTGGTATGATGAGGCTCCTGTTGAAAATGGGCAGAAGGAAACGGTGTAATGGCAAGAACAGTTGGTGCTAAAGGCTTTCAACGTATCCTGCGAATGGAGATGATAGCGCGACTTGAAGCGCAGCTTGTTTACAATGCCACCCAGATCGCAACGATGGTCGGACTCTCAATTGGCGGTGTTAATTCACTCAAATACGACCCCGATTACCAGCTTGTAAAGGCCCGTGTGCTTGGGAATGTTGTAACAGTGCTTGATGAGGAGCTTGCAACTGACCTCAAGGGGATGAAATCTAAACTTCGCACTATGGTTCCGGTCGCACTTGATGTTTTGTTTAAGAATCTTACTGGCCCGAACCCTCGTGTGGCGCAAGATGCCGCAAAGACTATCCTTGATCGTGATGCAAGGCTTATTCCAGTCTCAAAAACCACTGTTGTTGCTGAAACGGATGCAGGACATTCTATCACAAGCACTGATAACACTATTGCCTCGGAATTGCTTAATGCTATGGGGAAAACTAATGACGCCGGGAAAAAAGAAACCTTACAGTAGCGTAGTTTCTTACGAAGCGCGGCCCATGATTGAAGTTGCAAACGAAGATTGGTGTGTAGAGGGCATAAATTACGACTTAGGTTGTGTGTATTACACCCTTTTCAACGGCCCGGAAGCGGAAAATAGGGCGAAACAGTATGCTGAGTGGCAGAATAAATTGAAACAGCTTGAGGTATAGTATGACTGTGATGAGTTTTCCCAGCAAAAATAACAAACCGCAGCAGGTTACGGAAGTGAAAACAACGGTAACAGAGACAAAACTTGTCGTGCAGCCTCACCGTGGGGCTTATTCGCATTGTGCAAATATCGAAACTACGCCTAGTGGTGTGGTAAAGCCGGCGCATTGCGGTGTTCATGCTGTGTATCACACACAAGTAAATGATGAAGCACCGAAGCTTCTGTGTCCACAGTGTACGACCAAGTTGGAACGTCTGCACACTCCCGAACTGTTCGATCCGCAGGACGTGTAATGCAACTTGAGTTTCAAAATCGGTGGCGGCTAATCAACGCCTCGGCAATACAAGACCCTGCGACTCGTTTGTTCGCGCATCGGTTGAATTGCCTTGGCTCCAATTATTACTTCATAAAAATAGGATTACGTCGCCACCGACTACAAGACAATTTGCATAAACATATGGCCGATTCCGTAGAGAAGATGCACTTGAAAGAGGTTAAGGAATATCCTCGTGACCATTTCAAGAGCACGATATTCTCCGAAGGTACGCCTATGTGGTGGGCACTTCCATTCACAACCAGGGATGAGGCGTACATGCGTACCCTGGGTTATGGGGACGAGTGGATTCGCTGGATGCGCTACGCACACAACCAAGATACGCGCACACTTCTTGTTTCTAGTATGGAAGGAAATGCAATCAAACTAGGGCGTAGGATCGGGCATCATTACGAGAACAACGATTTCTTTCGTGAGATGTTTCCTGAGATTATACCAGACTCATCTTGCGTTTGGAGTGATAAGTGTCGGACGCAGAAGCGTACCAAGAACTCCCCTGATGGTGAAGGTACGTTTGATTTCCTTGGTGTTGGTGGTGCATTGCAGAGCCGACACTACAATCGGGTAGTAGAAGATGATCTCGTTGGACGTGATGCGATTGATTCAGATACAGTGATGCTTGATATCATCTCCTATCATCAACACATGGTAGGCGCGTGGGATTCTGACCCTTCACTGCAAAACGAGGAAAATGACGAACTCGTAGTCGGTAATCGCTGGTCACAGAAAGACCTGAATCAGTGGATAAAAGACAACGAGCCGTGGTTTAACTTCGAGACTCACTCTGCACTTGGTGGCTGTAACGATAATAAATGTGAATTACATCCTGCCGGGATGCCTATTTTCCCGGCAGAATACACTAAAGAGAAGCTTGAGAAACTTGCAATACGTCTCGGCTTGTACTACTTTTCTTGCCAATATCTGAATGACCCCATCGCACCTGGCACTGCAATCTTCGACCACAATTGGCTTCGTTATTACAAACCACGCACTGTGAGTCCTACTGACCGGCGTATGGTGATTGAACATGAAGTAGTTGAAGGTGAGGCGTTGAAGGATATCATGCCTGCCAATCTACGAATCGTTATGATTTGTGACCCGAACCATGCTGAGAATAAAGGACGTTGCAGGCATTCGCTTTCAGTAATTGGCTACTATAAAAGCAAAGTAGAGGGAAAAACGGATGAGAGAATGTATTTATTGGATTCATGGGCAGAGTCGTGTAATTATGAACGGCTCGTGGCTAAGATCTATGAGATGGCCCAGTATTGGAGACTCTCTGAATTTTGGCTGGAAACTATTGCTGCTCAGCGAATTCTTAAGTTTTATCTTGAGTATCGCAATCGCATTGAAAGCCGGAGACTTACAGTACGCGAGCTTAAAATAGATTACAGTCCTAATGCGAAGAAACGCAGAATTGAAGCACTGAATCCCTGGTTCGCTGAAAATAGATTCTTTGCACAACGAAAGTTTACTGATTTTCTTTTGGAATACAAAGGTTTCCCGAACGGTAAAACACTGGACATTCTTGATACAATTGCTTATGCACCACAGGTATTCGACAGTGTTGGAGTTACACCGAAGCAGGAAGTAAAAATGTGGATGGAAAAGCGGCAAGCCCTTAATCATGTTGAATCAGTTGGAGTCGCGGGGTATTAATGGAAATCACATATGTGATAGTGATTCAAGGAGTGTCGCTAGTTATTTTACTTGGCATCTTTTGGCGTGTAAGTCAATTTACGTCACGCGCTTCTTTTGTTTTAGACACGTTGTGGGCTGAATTTTGTCGTGAGCATAACATGGCGAATACAATGCCAAAGTTTAGTAAGTCGTCGGAAACGATGTTGGATAGGGGAATGTAATGAATCTTTGGACTGAGTGGCGAGCTTGGGTACATTTTAAGAAGTTCATCGCTCCGTTCACGAAAGGAGCAGGTATGCCGTCGTTAACTACAAATATTAAGACTACGCTTGCTGGAGTGATTGGTGCGATTGCAGTAGCTGTAGCAGCTTATCAGGGACATAGTTGGAGACAACTTGTAGTTGCTGTTGCTATTGCGGCTGTTGGTTACTTTGCGAAGGACGCAGAATAAGGAGCGAGTATGAAGAATCAGATTAAACTTTTGTGCGGTGCGTTGTTGGTACTTGCATTGTCTGGTATCTCGCAGGCACAGATTGTATTCACGGGAACCACAGGTGCAATTGGAGTACACCTGAATGGAACTACTGTAGCTGGTACGGATATCTCTGAAGCTGTACAGCTTTTCAAGACTGTAAGTTTGTCTGAGCATAATATTCTTGCACCTGGATTCAACATGCAGGGATACTATGGGGCCGGTACTTGGACGCCGAATATTAGTGCAGCAATCGCTAAGACTCAGCTTCCCCCGAATACTATTCAGCCGTTCTTGGAAGTGGGTACTGGCGTGGTGATTAACTCGGCTACCACCGGACATAATCATTCTAGTACGTTCGCTGGTGGTGGTGTTAATTACTCACCCACGAGCAATGGTAACTTTACCATTACGCCTTTTCGCATTGATTACTTCAATGCACCGGGCTTCGGTAAGAAACCGAATGGTTATGTCATTGCTGGACAGCTTGCTTATACGTGGGGTGGGGGTTCCACTACTCCCGCGCCGGCACCGTCAATCACAAGTGCAGTGAAGAAGTAAAAGGGAAGCTACTCATATGCCAGCCATTTATGAACCTACGTTAGTAAAGATGGGGCCGGAAGAGACTAAAAAGCGCTTAGCTTATGTGAAGGCGCATTTAGACAATCTCATTTCGAGCCTTAAGGTTCTGCGTACTGAGAAGTATGATAAATGGCGGAAGTTATATGAGGGCAAACCAAAGGAAGAAAAGAAGTCCTTTCCATGGCCTGGGGCGAGCAATCTCGAGATTCAGGTAATTGCACAGCATTGTGATACATTGCTGGCAGCGATTCTTGGTTCAATCTATGAGGTTGCTCCGCTCTGGCCTTTGTCTTTGGTAGGCGATTACGAAGCGGCAGACAAGGCAGAAGAAGCGCGTAATGCGCTTGAGGAAATGCTTTCACTAAAAGGTCTTGAGCAACAGGAACTAGACCTATACCGTGTAGAATCCATCGCTTTTGGGAATGCTATTAAGTTTGGCATGAACGCGGTTAAGACTTCATATCAAGTAGATATCGAAGCAGATGTTCTTGGGCAGGGAAGTGGTGCAAGTATGGACGTGCGTGAATACCAGCGTTACGCTGGGCCGCGTCCTGAGTCCATTCCGTTTGATAAATTTCTGATTACACCCAATGCAACGAAGCTGGAAACCGCTCCGTTCAAGGCTCATGTGATTACGCTGAAACGCCATGAGCTTGAGGAACGTATGCACCGGGGAATTTACGATAAGGCAAAGGTAGAGTCTATTTTAATTTCTCCTGACCGTGGTGGGCCTGACCAAAATGAAACCTCGAAAGAAATGGATGCGGGGATTTCCAGTAAAGGCTATGATCCAGTTACAGAGGAATGGGATCTGTACGAGTGCCATTATCCTTACTGGTACTTTGTGCATGGAAAGTTCATGAAGTTTCGTATCATCGAGACATACCACAAGCGTTCTGAGACTTCGCTTCGGGCTATATTTAATCCAATGCCGGATAATGAAGAACAGTTTGTGCTGTGTCGCCTTGGTTATGATGACCGAGGGATGTATGGTTATGGCTGGTGCGAAATGCTAGAGCACGCACAGGCTGAAATCAGCGCTGAACATAATCGTAGCGCGGATAATAACACGCTTGCAAACGTAAATGCGATTCGTGTTGATCCAGATTCTCTTGCTGATAGCCAGTTTTCAATTTATCCGTTATCTGTATTCCCCTTTAAGAAGGATAGTATGGATATTATCCAACTTGGAAGGCAGAATAATACGGGCGTTGACCGCGAGAATCAGATGTTTAATATTGTCAAAGCACGGACTGGGGTGGACAATGGCATCAGTGGGTCGGGGTCGGGTATTACTAACCCCAAGCGGGGAGTTTATTCTGCGATGGGAACTTTTGCCGTTATGCAGGCTGGAAACAGACGAACTAATATACGAACTACTGATATGCGTGCAGCCCACATCGAAATTGGCCGCAAGTGTTTGCGGCAGTATTCTTATTTTGGGGTCGGAGACAGTTTGCGGGGATTCGGCAAAGACGCAGAACACATTGAGCGTGGTTTGAAATTGTACGCAGATGGAAAACTTACACTTCCAGTACGAGCAGCGACTGCCTCGGTGAACCGTGAACTTGAGAAGCAGAATGATATCATGCTTGTGAATATTGCCAAGCAGCATTATGAGGGTATTGCGGGGATTTTACAAAATCTTGCAATGGCACCACCGGAAATGAAGGAATATTTAGTCAATGTAGTAACTGCGTCCGATGCACTTATGCGGAGAATCTTTAAGAACTTCGGACACGATGATGTAAGTCGGTTGCTTCCAATGCCGGCGATTATTAAACAACTAAAGGAGCAAGCAAATGGACAAGGAAACGGAAATTCTAACGGGGCCGCTGCTGAAGCAGGAGCAACAGCTCATGGACAGCCTGGAGAAAACAGCATTTCATCGTTCGATATACGCCAACAGGGAAGCAATCCTAGCGTTCCTCCAGTCGCAAGCGGGCAAGGCGCTAACGGAGTTTTACCAGAATCACGAGGCGGAGTTGTCTAAGAGTTTACTCTCGAATTACAGTACAAATGGAGTAGACTTTAGTGATAAACTTAGGGGACGCTTGGAAGAAGTAAAAGATTTCCTGCTTATCCCGACGTTAATCAATAACCTACAGAAGCGTAAATTGCGGCTGGAAAAAGCAAAAAGGCAAGAACCAAACTGGGATAAGTATTAAAGGAGCGAGGTAAATATTATGGCATGGCCCCCGAAGGTGGATGCGAAGGAATTACTCGGACTTTCAAAAGAGGAATTCGAGTCGAAGGTAGCAGAGATTAATACTGCACTGTCACAAGCTAAAACAGCAACGGCGGCTGCGGAAGCAGCTACAACTCAGGTCACAGCAATCCAGGAACAGATGGCAAAGCTGGAAGGACGTTTGACTGCGCCACAGCCTGTGGCGAATACTATGATTAATAATCAGGACGCTCCATTTACTCGTTGGGATGAGGATGCTGAAAAGGCATTTAACGAGCGTATGGCTGGAGTAGTTACCCCGCTTGTACAGGTTGCAATGAATACGCAGGCTAAGATGGCTTTTAGTGAGGTTGCGGCTCGCATGGGAGCAAAAGACTCAAAGTACAAGCTGGTACAGAAATTAGCCCAGGAACTTGTATTGAAGCAGCCTATTGGATTACAAGTACGCGAGGATATTATCGAGAATTGTTTTAAGGTAACGCTCGCCGATAACTTCGAGCAGATTGCAAAAGATCAGCAAGCACGTAGTGGGTCGTTTTATATGGAATCGGCAATCAATGTGGGACAGCCTACTGTTGAAGATACCCGCTTGCCGGAAGAAAAACTCTCTCAGCGAGAGAAGGATATTGCTGCGAAGATGGGTATTTCAGCAAAGGCATACGCAGAAGCGAAGTCTACGATGATTATGGAGGGGGTGTAGTATGACAAAGACTGTTTATAACGGGCCGAATATGGAAGGTGCGAAGTTGCATACTACGGACACCCCTGCAATGACGACAGGCATGGGAAGGGATCAGCCAGTACAGGTTGTTTCGCAGGCAAAGATCGAGGAAATTCAGGCTATCGAGGATGCTGAGACTCAGCCTACAATCACAGAAAGCTCTGACTTAGACGAGGCGACTGTACTTCGTGACCTTAAACTTGAGAAAGCCGCGCTTCGAGAACTTGCGCTTGAGGAAGTTGCAACTGAGACTAACCAGCAGGTAACCTCAGCTACGCATGTAAATGAAATGTCCTCGAATGATGTAGACGATATCCTAAGTGCATCTGTGATTGCCTGTCCATTGCAGATGCCAAACTTTTTAGACGTGCGCTCCAGGGATCCAAACTACCGTTTGCGCTGGGTAAATTTCAAAGCACAAAGCGGTGCTCGGTATGATGCGGCGTGCGCGATGGGTTTTCGCAAAGCTGTTGCGAAAGAGGTTGTTGGTTTGAATAGCAGCATTATGATTGCTGGGGATGGGATTAAGTATTATGATGTTATCCTCATGGCAATTGAAACCAAAAAGCTTCTTGGACATTACAAATGGAATTTTATGCGTAGTGTAGCAAGGGTTAAGCATGTAGGTCAAGAAGCACTGCAACGGGCGAAGCAGGATGTTCAGTCTGGCTTACGTCAAGAGGGTGTATCACAAGAAGCTTTCCAGAATCCGGGTGAGCGTCCTAAGCTGGACTTCTACATTCCGGGGGATAAGGAAATTCTTTCACGGTAAGAAGGAGAATAACGCATGGCTGCAAATCTCACTTATCATCAGCCTATCGCCGCAGTGAAAACGGTGAGTGGCAATCAAGAGCAGATTGAGCTGATTCAGGAATATGCTGGTCAGTCTTTTATGCTTGGGACTCCAGTAATGAAGAATGGAGGTTACATTGCTGCTTGGGATTATGCTACTATCGCAGGCAGCATTTTGGGCGTGGCTTATACTCCGGGAGCAAATTTGGGTTCGAGTGGTAAAGGTGCTCCTGGTGCATTTGGTCAGGTCGGTTTTCCGGGTGCTACTGTTACATTTGGCTCTGTGCCGAATCAAAGTTCTGCGGTTAATATCCCGCATGGTGCTCCGTTTACGGATGGTCGTACTGTAGTTGCAGTTGCTAATGAAGATACGATCTTCGAGGCTCAGGTTGATAATAGCAATGCTGGTGCTTATGCTGTATCGCCGGCTTTGATTGGTTCGCAGTACGGCATCTCGAAAGATGCCAGTAACCAAGCCTATGTTGACCTCTATAAAAATACTCCGGGCACTAACACCGTAGTTGTTATTGTGGATATTAATCCTAATGACAATGGTACGAATGGTGGTCGTGTGTGGGTTAAGTTTATCAAGGCCGCTCAGCAGCTTGCTCAGTAACAGTTTTTAGGGGAGACAGGAGATTAATTCATGACGATGGTGAGAGGCCAATACGCACAGCTACTTGCTCCGGGCGTAAAGGCCAATTTTGTCGAATTCTTGGACACTGCTCAGCGCGACCAGCAGTATGATAAAGTGTTCAATATTGAAAACACTACAAAGGCATTTGAAGATGAGGTACAGTATGCAGGAACTCCGCCTATGCCTGAGAAGACTGAAGCGGGAGCTGTTGCATATACGAACCTTATCCCCGGTGGAACGAAGCGTTACATTCCACTATCTTATGCACTTGCTTGCCGTGCATCTTGGGAACTGATTGATGATGACCAATATGGTATTATCAAACAGGCGCCCAAGGCTCTTGCACGTTCTGGGCGTTTTACTGAAGAAATGGTTGCATGGAATGTGTTTAATCAGGGTTTCACTACTACTATCAGTACGGATGGTGTAAGCCTGTTTAATAATGCACACCCGCTTCTCGGTGGAAGCGCCGCTACAAATGTTGGGCCGGGTGTGTCGAATGTTATTTCAAGCGCCGGTACATATCCCAATCGCCCCGCGACGGATATGGATTTGAGCTTCTCGGCACTCCAGCTTATGAGCAACCAGTTTCAGCGTATGATCGACTCGCAGGGCTTGCCTATTGTGGTAAAGCCGAAGAAGTTGCTGATTCCGCCGGAACTGTTGTTTATCGCTCGTGAGTTGCTCGGCTCTCCTGGTAAACCATACACGGCAGATAACGAAATTAACGCATTGCTAGGTGAGGATTTGACCTATCTGGTTGTTAATTTCTTTACCTCTCAGGGTGCTTGGTTTGCCGTTACGGAGAAAGAGGGGCATCAGTTAAAGTTCCTTCGCCGCAAGGCATTGGATACGGATTTTGATGATGATTTTGATACCCGCAGCGTTAAGATGATGACGTTCACCCGTTTTGCAGTGGGCGCTACGCATTGGCTTGGTACTTGGGGTACGAACGCTCCGTAAATTTCCCTATGCCGCTAGGGGAGAGGGGGGTGGTTTTTCAGGCTTGCTCCTTTGGGCCACCCCCTTTTTAAGCGGAAGGAGGATTTAAGCATGGCATCTATTGCCGCAGCATTGGCAGGACAGGCAATTAAAGCTGGAGTACATGCATACCAGAATAAAAAGACGCAGGAAGCGGTGGGCCGTGGAGATGCACCGCCGCAGGCTTTGATGCAGGCCAAGACTGAAAACGCAGCGTCGAGTACAAATGGCCCTGCAATTGGTATGGGGATGAATCGTAACTCAGCTTGGGGTGGGGCTACAAGCGCAACGAAGAAGATTGGCGGTTCTGTACAGGAGTAGGAGGCATTATGGCAAACATGGAACGACACTTTCAGTACTCGCCTTATCATTACTGTTCAGTGTGTGGCTATCGTCGCCCACTGGCAGAGATGGCGTATCAACTGGGAGCGTTAGTCTGTGCAAACCCAATGCACGGTTGTTTTGATACGGAGATTGTTGGTGTACGTGAAAAACAAATTATGCGTAAACTAATCTCTCCGAATCAGGAAATGATGCCTGATAGGAAACTTACGTCGCCGGGAGCAGTAAACTCGTCGATAGAAGAAATTGTTCTCTAACCTCAACAAACCCATGTGCCACAAAAGTGGTGGGAGGATTTGAACTATGTCAAGAACTAACGGCCAGTTTCAGATGAAAACTGCGTTTACGGACGGAGTTTTGTTGTTGCCTGCATCGCGTTTTCAGCCTAGTGGTGGTGCTGCAACTTGGACACGAAACGCACTAGGAAACTATTCAGTTAACCAAGCAGCCTCGTTGAATACTTTTTACGTCGGTAATCTCGCGGACGCTCTGTTGCGTACTGGAACGCTTCCGTTTATTCAGGAGCAGTTTGGTACTGCTGCTGGTGTTGCAGGCCCGTCTAGCGTTGCAAATACAACTGACCCTGATGGTAACGTGATTGCGCCTTATGTTCCGCCTATGACTAAGGCCGCAATGGAGTCGGTAACTGGTGGTGAGGCGGGTTTTGTTCCAAAGGGGATTCAGATTAATGATATCACCTTGCATTATTTCATCGGAACAAATGCCCTAACGACGCATACTATCGGGTTGGTGAAGACTGTGATGCCTGTAAGTGGTACTCCTGGTGCGCTTGTAATCACGTCTCCGCTTGCAGTGGCAGCTAATGGGCTGGCAACTGCCGCTAATGCCAACCCGCAGACTACGAAAGTTATCAACGCTAGTGCGGCAATGCTAGTGTCTGACCTTTCTCAATATGCGCTTGAGGTCAACGCTGTTACGCCTGCTGGTGGAACGTATCAGTTGTTCGGTGCGACCCTCCACGTTTCATTCAACTATAACTAAAGGGAGAGTGTAATGGCAAATCAGCTAGGCACTAACCCAATGACCTTTACGACTACAATGGCTGTGCCATATACGGCGAATTGCCGGCTTAGCAATGTCATTTGGTCGGAGCAGGTTAATGCTGGAGATGAGCTTAAAATTATCGACCGTAATGGTAACGTAATCGTAGATACCAAAGCGCAGGCCGCAAACTATCAACAGGCTCTTGGCGGCTTCGGTTGGGTACAGGGATTCCAGATTACGATTCTCGGTTCTGGCACGGTTGCTATTGTTATAAGCAAGGCTTAACCAAAGGAGATTTCACAATGGCTGACCTCGTTAAATACACTGGCCCATGGAAGGGATTGAATACTGATAACCCGGAGAATTCCATTGGCCCGAATGAGGCAGTTGAGTGTGATAATTTTATTCTGAGGGGCGGTGAAATAAGAACCGCCCCTCGGTTGGTTAATTTTAGTCGGGGACTTGGGCAGCATCAGGAAATTTGCCGTGGAATCTCAGGCTTTCTTGATCAGAACAATGCGTATCATACTGTTGCGATTTCGGATATTGCTACGTATCAGTTATCGAACACTGGAATATGGCAGATTTTGAATAAACTTCCAATTACCGGCGGTGGCTTTAGTAGTTTTGCGCAGCTTTTGACCAAATTGTTTTTTACAAATTACAGCCCGAATTTATACTCTTGGACAGGAATGTCAAACACTGTTGCAATTGAGTATCCTGGAATTGGGGCAAGATATGTTTTTGAGCTTGATGCTAGGCTTGTGCTCCTGAGTACAGTTGAAGTAGTGAACTCATCCTATTTCGGTGTTTGGTCGAGCACTACTGCATACACTACGGGACAGATTGTATTCTATAATAATATTTACTTCGTTGCTGTTTCCGGCAGTACTGGTATTGTACCTGGAACGAATATTGTTTACTGGATAACAACGAAGCTAACTGGCCCAGTGGAATACTTTGAACAACGGATTAGAGCGACTCCAAGTGGGGCGACAAATATATTCTTGCCTGCTGGTGCAGACGGGCTTGCGACGGGTGCTTGGTTTGATGATATGCTGGATTGCCCGGATATTCTTACAGGTGTTATCACTGTTGGGCCTTCGGCATACCTTCTACGCACGAATGGTATTTCGCAATTAACTCCAAACGGGTCGAATGTAAATGGCGCGGCTCCGTTTAACATTAATCATATGTGGGCGTCAGAGCGTGGCATGGGGAGTTTATATCCTTCCGCTTGTGCTCAGTACGGTGCGCTTGGAATCTTTGTCTCGACAGAAGATATCTACTCGCTTACACCAAGTGGCTTCCAATCAATTGCGCCTTCGGTACGGTATGCACTGTTACATGATCTTGCAAATGCAACGTATACTCCAGTTGGAACTATTGTTCCGGTACTATCAAATGGCTATGTGTATCCGTTGTATATGTTGACCATCCCGCAGGGAGAAGATACTTTCGTATGGTGTTACTCAATTAATGAGCAACAGTGGTTTCGTAGAATCCTAGAGAAACTTCAAGTGACCTGTCCCCCGAAGTACGTTTACACGGAGTAATTCTATGGCTGGCGGACTTACAGATGGAACACCTGGTGGACGTACTGGAGGCAACGGCACAACTGGTTCTGGTAGTGCTGGAGTGCCCGTTAATTTTTCAAACCTTCCTATTACGGGCGGGCTTTTAGGCATTAATGGTGCAGTAATTTTTGCTGTATTTGATATACGTTTACAGACTACACGGTTTATGTACTTGGATACGACTAACTTTGATACTGAAACCGAGGCACAGTATACATTCCGTGTTGAAGATTTACAAGAAGGAACACAAGTTACAACGACGAGATTACGGATTAAGTATAGAAATCTCGGTAAAGCTAAAGTACAGATCACATTACGTGGAATGTACAGCGAGCAGACGAAAACTATTAAACTTGGGCCGGGGACTATAAACGGACAGACTCGTGCTGTACCCGCAGCAGATAATAGGCTTTATATCGCTTACTGCGATTTTACATTCACTGATGAATCACCGCAGGTAAATATTTATCGTGCGGCAAACTCAGGGCCACTTAGTATAATTTCTGTGACTATGATGGGCGCAGACCAGAAACCGCAGAAGGGAGCGTAATGGCAAAGATTATTCCATTGCAAAGCAATGCTCTACACCATGTGGTGACTTTTTGTCATAACATGTATCAAGCGTTGAATACACTTTCGCTTGGTACAGTAGGTACTCCTGGAAATATTACAGGCGTGCATGTAAAAGGGACAACCATAGCCGCAGCAACGGATGTAGCAATTCAACATGGCTTAAACTATATTCCGTCAGGATATCTTGTTGTAAATACGAGTAAAGCTGGTCACGTTTATACAGGAAATGCCAAGTGGACAGCAAAGACAATCTACCTCCGGTCTGATACTGCCGGATTGACTTTCACCGTACTTGTCTTTTAGGGGGAGATTATGGCAAACTTGCAAGAACAGCTTGTAGTGCAGTTGCAGACAACGGAAATTTCTACATCGAATGTGGTAAGTACTCAAAGTGATTCGTACTCAAACTCGAATCTCACTTCGATGGCGTATTCAGATTTTGCTGTGACGGGTGGAACTGGAGTAGAGACTCAGATTCCATTGCCGTTCTCTCCCGCGCATGGTATTTATCTGAAGAATTTGAGTAGTACTGCTGGACAGGGACTTACGGTTAAGATTACGCCCGCCGGTGGAGCAGAAGCTGTGGCAATTGTATTGCAGCCTGGTGGATGTTTGGTGTATTTTGACACACTCGTTACCTCGAACGGCTTCACACAGATTTCCGTAACCGCTATTAGCGGTGCTACCAATTATGCTTATAAGATTTTTGGCTAAGGAGCGGGTATGAAAATCAGTTCGCTGGTTCCAAAGGTGCGCTTCATGCTTGGAAACCGCTCTGATATTGACGACCAGATTGCTATGTGGATTGCTGATGCTGTACTTAATCTCAGCATCAATTTTCCATTTAGCGAATTGCAGGTGTATGGGGAGACGGTGCAATTCATACCTAATCAAAGTAACTATCCTCTTGATTATTTCATGAATTGTGAGGCTGACGACCTTGCATTTATTGACACCTGGTGGTACTGGTACTCAGGTATAAGTGGAGCGGGTGCTGTACTTAAGTTTCGTGCGCCTGCGGTAGTCACGCCATTGATTCAGATTGGAGCTGGGAATCCTCAGTATTGGTCACGTTTCGGAAATCAGGTAATGGTAGCACAATCTCCAGCGCAAGCATTTTCGACGTTCTGGTTGTATCAGCGAAAACATCCATTGCCTGATTATGCTAACATACCGTTGTTGTTAGATACATCGCTTAAACTTCCGCGTGAGTGGTCACAAATTATCGCTACTGTTGCGGCTATCAATGGCGCGGCAGATGTGGAGATGACGGCGAAGATCCCAATCTGGTTGAAGCTTCTATACGGTGACCCTAAAACATCTGGTAATCCGGGGTTTGTAAAATCCCTTACCAGTCAATACGAACGAGACTCTGCGCGTAATGAGCGTCAGATTAGTTTCGTGGTGGAGTAGCCTATGGCAACGAGTGGTTTTGCAGTTCCCTTTGGAACAACTTCGACTTCGGGAACGGGTGGAGCTTTCGCTGGAATAAATAATGGAACATCCATGCTTGGGCCGAGTGCCAATGGCACAGCGGTTCCTGCTTGGGGTGGGCTTGGTGGTGGAACAGGTATTCCAACAAATGGCACAGCTAGTGCTGCGCCAGGTTCATCGAGTCCGTTTGGAACAGTCTTCTCTGGGCCTACGAACGTTCCACAAAGTAATGGCTCACTTAACCAGTCTAACGGTTTTACTGGCTCGACTACTGGTGGTAGTCAGGGAGTGAATTATACTGGCTCCAATGTATTTGGGATGGATCCAGGTTCAAGTACATATCAGTGGCTTTCGAGTAAAGATAGTAGCTTGACGAAAACTTATGGCAAAGATGCTGGTGCTGCTCTTGGGCAATTTATACAAAGCGGTGCAGGATTTAGTCAGGCGCAATTAGACCAACTTTTTGCTTCTATGAAGCCGGAAGAAGCACAACAGTTGGCTGCACTCTCGAATAGTTCCGGTACCTCTGGAACACGTTTCAGTTCCGCGAATGATTTTGCGGTATCGAATTATGAGGCGCAGGTAAATTCAACGCAGGAACAGATTGAATACAACGCATATAATCAGTCTGTACAGAATATGATGGCGATTCTTATGGGAAGCAAGTCTGTACCAAGTGGCTCTAATGCTGCAGATATCACGTCCAGTGCAATTAGCACTTCACTTATGGCAGCGTTGTCGAATTCAACTTCTGGCCAAGGTTAAGGAGAGTTTATGTCTACGACACCCACTGTACCAACGAATGATGGAACTCAAGCGCCAGCGCAACAGAGTGCAACGGGACAACAGCAGCCTGGCTTTAGTGATTTGCTGATGAAGATTCTAAACCAGCCTACGGTTGTACCTAGCCGTCAGCAAGGTGCGCCTCCCGATAATGGGCCGAATCAGTTACATTATCAATCTCAGTCTGTGGGCCATCCGACCTCGGAAACTGACCACGGGCATTTTACTTCGGCGGCTATTCTAAATGGCGTTATGAATGGCCTAACACAAGTATATAACAAAAAAGAACAAGATAAGCATAATGCAGCACAAGCTGATTTGCAACGTGCTATGCAGGCACAACAAGCAAATCAGCAATTGCAGTTAGCAGTAGCACAAACGCAAGACCCTGCAACGAAGAAGATGCTACAAGAGGCAATGGCAAAAAACAACTCTGTATTGGAGAGTGTTGCGAGTGGTAAGCACGCAACATATATTAGGAAAGCCCTTGGCTCGGTCGCTAATCCAATGGGAGGCGAGGCTAATTCAAAGCACGTACAGATGGTACATCAGGCGGCAACTGCAACGGCGAATCGCACTAACCTTCTAGAGCGAGCATTTCACGCTTTGAAGGGTGGTGGAGCTAAAGGTACAGTACCAGTACAACCTCAACAGCAGACACAACAGCGGATGCCTTCTGCGGATACTGCGGCGGGTACAGGTCAGATGGCTCCTACTGGGCCACAGCAGACTGTACCGCAAGCTCAGCCTCAGCAGCAAGCACAACCGCCTGCAATGGCTGGGCCTTCTTTTAATAACGGGTCACAGGGAACTCCGCAGACTGTGGCCCAAACTCCGAAGGTTTCTCCTGCGGTGCAACAACTTCAAAAGGGTCTAGATAATTGGAGTATTTACACCGTAGGCTCGAATACAGTTCGTGACCAGGCATTGCATGAATACATGGAGTTGGTTAAATCTGGAGTTATTCCAAAAGCGAAAGACCTTGCACAGATGAATCATTGGAATGCGCAAGATCAAATTGCTATGGAGAAACTCAAGCTTGGGCCAGAAATGGCGCAACTTGCAGCACAGACACATCTTAGTGTTGCAGTGCTTCAAGCTAACTCTCGAATTGCTGTTGAGCGTATCAGGGCCGCGAATAGACTTAAGATCGCTACCATAATGCGTAGTAATCCCAAAACTGAAACTGCGGGGCTTAAACTACAGGCTAGTGTGTTGCAGAGTGAACTTGGGAATGGGAATCAGCGTTTGGGTAGCTTAGACCAAGCAATTGCCGCACAACAAAAGGTAATTGACGGGCTTACTACAACACTTAGGCCAAAGGATGTTTTACGCGATTTAACTACTGGGCCGAAGAAACGTGATGAGAACGCGGCGCATTTAAAATCCGCTCAGGATGATTTGAAAAAACTACAGACCGAACGGGAACAAAAACATTTTCAGCTTGTAGAGATACAAAATAGATTGTTGAATCTCGGCGCACAAGGAGCGGGCGATGCCGGAACTGGAAGTGACAGCACCACAATCAACTTCAACGATAGCAGCCCCGAAACCGCAGGACAAGATTCAACAGAATCCTTCGACAAAATCTTCGACGCCCTCAAAGGGGATTCAGACGATTCCAGCGAAGGCGCAGAGCAGGAATAACGAAGTACAGGGAATAAAAAATGTTCTTGCCACGCCACTTGGTAAACTCCAAGTGGCAGTTGGTATTGCGCTTAAACACCCGAAGTATGTAAATTCAGTTGGCGGGGATTATAAATTCAACTACCGGAGAGAGCTTTGGGATAAGCGGATTGAACCGTATATGCTCCAGCGTGGTGCAGGATACGACTCCTTTGACCGTGAGGAGTTTCTATCTACCGGGCACCTTAAACCTGTTGATAAGCATAAGGCGTTTGAGGTTTACAAAGAGGGCGTAACTTCTGGTGTACTTGATCTTGCAAGTGCAACTTCTAAAATGGCACATTGGGTTGCAACTGTGCCGTTCTTTGACGTATCTGATGGGCCAGCTACGAATGAGCGACTTGGGGTTAAACACGTTAAAACAAAACCAGAGCAATCTATAGATAAAGTGTATAATAATTTTCAATCTTGGGTTGGTGAAAAAAGGCAAGCATCGGATGAACGCTTACAAGAGGTAACGAATAACAGTATTCAAGACTGGTTGTTACATGGTATAGGTACTGTGACAGTACAGCTTCCACTTTGGGCTGCGACTGGAGCTGGGGCAGCGGCGTTAGATGCAGGGCTTCCTGCCATCACTGCGACTGGTGCTGCGGGTGTGGCACAAACTTTCCTACGTAAAGCAGTAATTGACGCCAGTGAAGGGCTTGTGTATACTGCGATGGACGACCCAAAGAACTGGAAATCCTACGCAATTGGTACGAGTCAGTTTGTTGTGATGAATCCTGTAATGCGTTACGTCGGCAAACTAATTGGCATTGGTGGGCACAATTGGGAGCGTAAGAATATTGCGGCTGCGATACAGCACTATGCAGATAAAGATGCAGCGCAGGGCGCAATTAACACTGCGATGGAGCATGGTGGATTTAATCCAGAGGGTACTGCGAAAGTAGATCAGTTGCTTGAGCGTGGAGCCGTGGATGCTGCGCTTGATAAGCCACACTCAGACCCAGTACTTAACACGCATATAGAAATCCTAAATGCGATGGCGAAGTATATGCACGGACGTTCTGGCTTTCAGTTCCTTAGCAAAGAACAGCGTCTTTCTGTAGTGCAGAACTTCGGTAAAATCTTCCAGATGGCAATGGCAAAGCCGATTAAAGCAGCTCCTGAGTTTGCAATACCTGTAATCTCTAAGGGTGTTCAAGAAGCTACTAAAATGACGCCCGAACAAGCGCAAGCTGTGGCAAAGGATGTAATGGAAAGTGCTCGGGCGCAAGAGCATGTTGCAGAAAATGCAGCACAGAAGATTGATGCGGCAGCTAAAGCAGCGGAAGAGGCACATGGAGTACAGGTTGCCACCCCAACTGATACAGCTAAACCGGGTGCGGCCAGTGCAAAATCACTTGAGTTCTACAATAATACGATGCAATGGTTCCGTGATAACGTCAAGGAGATGATTCCTGGAATTAATATCGAACGCGGTGAGCGCCGTATTCTTGCTATGATGAATCTTGTGGCTGAAGGACATATCCCAATGTCAGGAGCGGAAAAAGAACAATTCCTTACATCAGGATTATATCATCTCAACCATTCAACACGTCCAGAGTATCGTGAGATTATGTCTATCGAAGAGGCTGTGGAGCAAGGACGTGCAGTATGGCATCATACTAAGATGGTAGAAGCAAATGTAAAACATCCTGAGGTTGGTAAGCACGTCACGAAGAAAGGCGAGGTTACTAGCTTCGGCTCCAGTATGCCACGTAAGAAAGATAAGATTACTGGTACTGGGCATGACATAGCTCTTGATGCGCTTGACCGTGAGAGAATCCACAAACTTTGGGATAAGCAGCGTGGTGCGGCTAAGGGTGGTGAAGTACACAAGATCGAGGCACCAAAGGAAAAGCTTGGAGATATTGAACCTCAACGAGAAATGGTAACGGATAAAGACGGTAACACACGCGTTAAGATTGGCATGGATAAAGACCGTGGAATCCGTATGACTATTACGGGGCTTTATAAAGATCGTGGCCCACGTAAGCAGATGATTGAGATGGTTCAGAATGCTTATGATGAGGTTCGCACTGCGATTAGGAATAAACTGGATGGCCCACATGAGATCACACTTATAACTGGTAATGGTGACCCAAGATTTGACTTGGCGCGAGCGCCAGAAAATGAAGCTGATTTTATTAAATGGTATTCAGAGAAATATAAGTGGAGTGGCACAGAGAAAGAAGCTAAAGAAGAATGGGCTAAACAAGAATATTATGTCTCGGAGTGGAAGCGGGATCGTGGTTTAGATTCCGCCCCGAAATTACCCTTCTTCTCCATTCATGATACTGGGCGAGGCATGACTAAAAAGCAGCTTGGTACAGTTTTTACTGACGTTTATTCTTCAGGCAAAGCTGACGATGCTGGAGCTTCTGGTGGTTGGGGCGTTGCAAAAACTAGCTTTCAACTCGGCGGGGAATATTTTCGTGCAGATTCTGTGGTGCGGGAAGGGAATAAGATTGTACGTCATATAATGGAAGGTACGCCGGATGAATTACTGGATGGTGTGCCGATTAAGACTGAGGTTCTGTGGCGTGAGAACGCAGTAAATACAGGTGAAAAACCTCGTACTGGACTTACGGTTACAACTTGGGTGCCAGAAGATAAAAGTTACGCGGCGAATTATGAGGTAAGAGATGCCTGGGAAAAAATTGCAGAACATGGAGATAAGAATATTACGTTCAAGTCTGAACGTTATGCTCAAACTCCTACTGATGATGTAATTAACATGGCAACTCCTGCTAAACCAGCTGAGTTAGGTGATCCAATTCAGCATTTTGACTTTGAAGGTGGCAAAGTTGATCTTTATAAGGGGCCAGTATCAACTGTAGCTCAGGGTTCAGTTGAGGTACGGCTTCTTAATCAAGGATTGTATCAAGGGGCTACGAGCGTACATTTACCTGAACCTGTAAAAGGGCTTCCAGAGTATATCACCGCTGACGTTTCAGCCACTAAAGTTCGTCCCGGCCATGAGAAATATCCTTGGACTCAAAGCCGTGAGGAACTGCATCCGGAGATTCAGAACGAGATAGATAAATATGTTAAGCAGGAATTGTTTAATCATCTATCTAAGCAGCGTAAAACAGAACTTCAAGCAGCCTGGGATTCAATTTATGAGCATAAATATACCAAAGCGAATGGTACAGAAGGAACTGTCCATGTTTATGCCGAGTCTCCAGAACTTAATGCTGTAGCTAAGGATATGATGCAGTCCCCATTCTGGACAAATTATATTGAGCAAGTTGGTGCAATTTCAGACTACTTCAAGGATAATTTCACTAGGGCTGGAACCTATGCCAAAGAACGGAAGTCTGAGGTAGAGAAAGTTGGGATATTCCTTCCGAAGCCAAACGAGAATAGTGTGACGTTTGGAATTAACGTCCCAAATCCCGGCAATGAAGGTAAGAGTGAGGCCATATTCCTCAATCCATTTGGCACACAGGATTGGAATTTAATGCTCCTACATAATAATCCTGAAACTGAGCTTTATAACACAGCAGCACAACACGCAACACATCAGTTTAATACGATCTTACACGAATTTGCCCACAATGCAGTACGTAATCATGGCGTGGACTTTGAGGGTCGTATGGCTGAAATGTATGCATTTATTGAGATGGAAGATGAGTTTCAAATGCGTAAAAATCTAGCGGCAGCTATTTCAGGAACTTCTGCAAATGCAGAGAAAGGGAGCAGCAATGTCAGACCTTCAAGTGAATATGCAAAGACGTTACAGCGGTATTTTAAAGCGGGAAGGGAAGAAGGCAGCGGAGGGGAGTCTCTTGTCAGAACTGGAGTTAGTTCAAAGCAGCCTAAAAAAGACAGAATTATCCCAAGCTCAGGTGGATAGTTTTAAAGCAGCGGCACATCAAACTGCAAGGGCGTTAAGCTTAAACATCGAGGGATAGGACAATGGGCGGCATTGTAGATAGGCTTGTAGGTGGGATTGGAAAGCTTGCTGAAGCTCATGGTGGGCAAGAAGCTGAACTTGCTGCCGGTGGCTTGAAATCTGCTTGGGATCATATCGAAGGCATGGTAAAATCCTCAGAAGCTTTATTCAAGACTACGCCTGCAGGAAAGCCTTTTGTAGATGAAGTGTTTAAGGCAAAGTACATCCCTACACTTAAGCGTGGTATTCAAGACCAGCTTAAGCTTCAAGAAGCTGCCCACGCTGGTGCTGGATTGCCGCCTGAAAACTTTAAGGCTGACCCTATGAAGGCGATAGTTACAGCAAGGCAGATGGCTCGTGTACATGCCTTCGGCGCGAATGATGAAGTTTTAATTTCATTTGTAAATCAAGCACGGAAAGAATCTAAGTCCGAGGTTCATGCGGATAATGTAGGCTTTGCATTGTCTACGATATTGCACGAAAACTTTGCTGAACTTTACAAACCTGTAAAGTGGGGAGTTGATGCGGACGGTATAATGCACCAGCCTTCGCATGTAAACCGTCCCGTTACTTGGCTCGAAAAAGCTGGTATCACGAAAGTTCCAAAGTACGAGCCGCCGAATAAGGTTGAGCAAGGAATTCGTAATGTAATGGGTTACGTATTTACCCCCTTTATTGCAATTCCGCATCTTACACAAATCTTGAATCCTATTCTTGACCTAGGCATCAAGCATGTAGCTGAGGGAACAGCAGAGATGTTTGCGAAATCTCCGCATAATTTAAAGCAGTTAGAACGAAGTGCTGTACTTGCAGATGAGATTTACTACGGACTAGCAAGCCCGGACGCCGGTTGGATGAAGAAGATTTTTCATCATCCGGGTTTTACGCCTGTAAGAAAGAAATATATTGAGATAGCGGCACTTGCAGGACGAAGCGCGTTGTATGATTCTGCCGCTGAGTTTCTCGCGTCACGGGGAGCAGACAAAGCAAGTGGTGTAATGCTTCGGCATCTTGGAATCAACACCGATGAATTTCTCTCACGCAATGCAGATCACGCACTGAAATTTAGTTCATTACCTGCTATGCAAGAGCTTGGGCTTAATCCTGAGCATCTTACTCAATTACGTTTAACGCCTGACGACATACTTACTGCGATGTACCGTAGTGGCGCAGAGAGTATGTTCATTCGGGATGGGCTTAATACTCCAGCTGCGTGGGATACTTCAGCATTGCGCCGTATGATGTTTATGTATAAACATTACGCTTGGAGCCAGGGTAAGTTCCTACGCGATGTTCTACAACGTAGCTACGAGGCTGGTGGTATGCCAGCGGTCGCAAGTAAACTCGCGATTATTGGTACTGTACTTCCCGCTGCCGGTGAAATCATCAAGGGTGCTGAACGCTGGGTACATGGTGATACGGATTCTGATTCGTGGCGTGAGTACAATGCACATTTCCCCGGCATGTCTAAGGAAGATGATGTGTCTGAATATTTAGATGCAATGGCACATGTAGCGGGCTTTGGTATGGTGTACACTACTATTCGTAGTGCGCAACGCAATGCACTTGCAGGGATGGTAATTGGCCCGTTGTTTAATTCCAGTATTGATATTGTTCAAGACGTAGCAAATATGCGCGGACGTAATGTAAAGGAACTTCGGCATGGCGATAAACTAAGCCCGACGCAGCGTAAATTCGGTCGTGATATCGTCAGTCGTACAGGTATTATGGGCCCACTCCTTTCACACACGATGTTTCCACGTAAGCAAGTGAAACATAAACATAAACCCCAAACGAGTCAAGGAGAATAATAATGCCAGTTTCTCACGGTACGTCACCTGAGCAGGTGAAGTCGAACATTCATGCAGTGGAGACTCAGCTCAATGACCATCAGAGCCAGACTCCCATTAACAACTGTCCTG
>Ga0182013_10000757_pt1 | contig 44942 bp, 36 predicted proteins | sample 612S2MmetaG_FD_120487 | JGI IMG/M metagenome (GOLD analysis project Ga0182013, IMG submission 120487) | Permafrost microbial communities from Stordalen Mire, Sweden - 612S2M metaG | ecosystem: Environmental > Terrestrial > Soil > Wetlands > Permafrost | place: Sweden: Stordalen | collected... | reverse complement strand
TTTCGACCAGGTCCAGGTGCCATGCATCGTAAGCGATTTACTCCACTTGTGAACGCCTGTTACCTGAAGCGAGTTATACCACGAGTGTCCGTCGTTCTGCTGGTATTCGATCACTTCGCCGAATTCAGGGAACGGACGCGACAGGTTGACAGCCTGGATGGTGGAGGAACTGTAGTAGCTGGAACCCTGGAATCCATCGATTCCCTGGAACGGGTTGGTGGGATAGTCGTGGTCGCAGGTGCTGGGATCGCCGCCCAGGTCGGGATTGCACGGCAGTTCTGACGCGGCGCTGACGTGGTTGATATTGTCGGCGCTGTCCACGTTGTAGCTACGGCTTCCAACATAGTTGATGCTCACGGTGTCATGTTGCAGGAACTGGCGCTCGACTCCAGCCGAGAACGACCAATAACTGGGGACCTTATAGTGCGGGTTAAGAAACCACGGACCTTGTCCGAGGTCGGTCCTCATGCCCTGTTTGTTCCCGGTAGGCAGGCTGATACCGGACGCGAACGGACCGCCGAGGCTGCTGAGGCTATTGGCGGCGTCGGGCGTCTTGCCTCCGTCGAGAGTCGGAACGTAAGCGGTAGTGGAGCTATAGCCCAGCGTGTTGGGGCCATTCTGCGGGTTTCTGAATGTTTCGCCGAAGCCGCCGCGCACGACGGTTTTGTTATCCAGTGCATACGCCAATCCGACGCGCGGCTGGAAATTGGTTTTGGTGAGAGGGTATGTGGAACGCGGATTGCCGTTTACCCCAAGGAATTGGATGCCGCCCAGAACCGGGCCGCCGTTGGGCAGCAGGGCGGGGTTTACCTCGGAGTTGATGGGGTTGATCGCGGTGGTGCTGAACGCGTAGTCACCCTGGTTACCCCGCTCGAGTGCCGAAGGGTTGAGATCGTAACGAACGCCAAGGTTGAGCGTCAACTTTCTCGATACCTTCCAATCATCCTGGAAGAACGGTGCCCAGTAATGCTGGGACCACAAGGTTTGAGTGTTGAGGAAGAGATTTCCCGAGCTGGGATTACCCAGCAGCAGAGAGGCAAAGGAATTGCCGCTGTCGTTGGTCCACTGGCTGCCAACGTAATTGGACTGTGTCCACTGGCGATCGACCCAGAATTGCGCGCCGCCGCCGGCTTGTGTAACCGCCGACTGCATGAAGCGGACGTCCAAGCCTCCGTGCATGGTGTGTTGGCCCTTGACCAGGGTGAAGGTCGGAAGCATGCTGAGAGAGTTGCTTACATGCTGCGTGTTCCCGGCCAGAGCATTGCCGTTTCCGGCGGCTTCGTCGCCGATGTAGGCGAACTCACTCATCTCCATGTAAGGGAAGGAAGTTGCCGCGGCAGTCCCCATGCCGGTGTCGTTCCATCCAAGGTTGGCCGAGTTATAGGCGGGGCTGGTGTTCTGAAAGTCGGCCCGGATGGCTACAACGCCGCGAAAATCCAACAGGAATCTGGGAGAAACCGTGTGCGTCTCCTGGACGGCGAAGGTGTGCGCGCGTTCCCCGTGGGGTTCGCTGCCCTCGGAGATTGCTCCGGGCATCCCATTGGTGCTGCCATTCTCGTAGCGCTCCCAGTAACCGTAGCGCAGGCTGGCGCGATCTTTCGCCGAGAAGTTATGGTCGATCTTGGCAAGTACATTGCGGTATTGATCGCTCATTCCGGCTTGAACGTCATAGTTATTTGCAAAAGGATTGGTGCCCTGCGCCGGAGTCAGATTTGGCTTGGGGTAAAAAGACATGATCTTGGTTGCGACCGGATCGAGCGTCCGGTTGATCTTGTTGCCGCCGAAGGCCTGACGGGTATTGGTGGTGGGGTCGTAGGTGAGAGGATCGTAAATCGTGATCGGCTGATATGCGCCCGCCGAACCGTTGTACCAGGTGAGATTGCTGAAGTCGCCGGTGATCCAAGCCGGGTCAGGCACAGACGTAACGATGGTTACCGGCTGAATCTCATGAAAGTTTTCATATTGCAACAGGAAGAAGGTCCTGTCCTGCCCTTTGTAAACCTTGGGCAGAGAAACCGGTCCGTCCAACTCCGCGCCATACTGGTTCCAGCTCATCTTGGGAGTCGGCAAACCCAGGTCATTGTTTTGCCATGTGTTGGCATCGAGAAAGGTGCGGCGCGCGAACTCGTAGGCGTCACCATGCACTTTGTTGGTGCCGGTTTTGAGATCCATATCCATGACGCCGCCGGCCAGACGCCCATATTGCGCGTCATAGGGGTTGGTGACGATCTTGAATTCCTGAACGGCATCAATCGGCGGTTGATAAGCGATCTTTGAGTTGGAGGTGTTGTTGGTGCCGGCCGCCTCGTTCGACACGCCATCCAGCAGGAGCGCGTTATAGGAAGCGCCGCCGCCATTGATGGAGAGGTTTTCCATGGTGTCGTCGAAGGGGCGCTGATAGGCGATATTTCCCGACCAGTTAACGCCCGCGTTCAAGATGGAAAGCATATTGGGATCGCGTCCATCGAGCGGGAGTTCGGTAACCCGCGTATTCTCCACGACTTCACCGATATCCGACTTGGCGAAATCGACCAGGGTGTCGCCGTTAACGGTGACGCTCTCCGTGGCGTGTCCGACCCTGAGCACAAAGTTGACCGTCGCGGTTTGCCCCACCTGTAGATCGATTCCGGTGCGAAGCATCCTTTCAAAACCGCCCGCGCCAGCCGATACCGTATACGTTCCCGGCTTCAGGTAAGGAATGGTGTAGGTTCCCGACGAGGTGGAAACAGTGGAGATATCCGTGTTGGCATCCACATTGTGAGCGGTAATCGTGGCCTTGACGACGATAGCCCCGGTACTGTCCGAGACACGCCCTGTAAACTCCTGCGCCGCCAGGTAACTGGCAGGCAGCAGAAGCCCCATGAGCAATAGTTTGAAGTACATTTTCACATGAGCCTCACGTTTCTAGTTGAAGTTGACCTGCGCCTGTTGAGATTGCTTGCTCTGATTCATGATCAGGAACAGCAAAAAGGCGTCTTCCTGGTCCGAGTTCCAGTCGGCAGCATCGTTTCCGTGTCTCATTCCGCGAGCCGCCTGGTTGTTTCGTATACGTATACAGATCTTGCACGCACACAAATCGGGGACGTACCTCATTGCGTATGCATTTTGACGGGACACTGTCTTTGGCATCGCCTGACAAATCGGAATGTCTACGTTTACATAAGAATGTACACGTATTCACTACGAAACAAATCTACTCCTGCAATTTATGAGTGTCAAGATCGCTTTCTAGCCCCAAATGAAACTCGCGCCGCTGCTCAGCGCCGCGCCACATTCGCTCTCAATTGATCCTCGTAATATATTTATTATGAATCACTTGACCACTTAACGAACGAACGGTCCGAATGCCGCCCGCCATGCTCTTGGGGATGTGTCTGCCGAAGATCCGCACAAAACCGCCAGCTTCCCGCGGTGCTGGTCTATGCTTGTATGTATACGCATTCAGGATGCTGATGGCTCATTAACACTGGTATCTTCTTTATCAACAGCCTCATAGGGTCTCGGAGGCATTGCCTCCCAAGGAAAGAGCAGCGATCGATGAAGCATGCACGTGACGGCATTCGCTCGAATATGCGCTCCGTGGCTCTGCGAGCTGGTGTCTCAAGCGCGACGGTTTCGCGCGTCATCAACGGCTCGCCCGAAGTCAAGGAAGAGACGGCACAGCGTGTGCGCCGCGCCATTCAAGAGCTTGATTTCATTCCCAATCCCATCGCCACCACGTTGAAATACGGCCGAAGCAAGACCTATGGCGTGATCGTTCCCGACCTCACCAACCCCTTTTATCCGGAGTTCCTCCTCGACTTCGAGCAGGTTCTGGTCGAGAACGATCAGGAACTGCTCCTGGCTACGACGCAGTCGAGCGAGCCCAAGCTGATCAGTTCTGTGCGCCGCATGTTGATGCGCCAGGTGGATGGAGTCGTTCTCATGGCGTCCGAGTTCGACACCCGGTCTATCGAGCCGCTCTTCAATCGCAGGATACCCATTGTGACTGTGGATCGCCGCCAGGCGCTAACGGGCGCCGGAGACGTGGGAATCGACTTTGAAGGTGGCTACCGGCAGGCAATCCTCCATCTCCGCGACCTGGGCCACAAGCGCATCGGCTTTATCGGCGGAGTCGCGGAGATCCGCACCTCGCAAATACGCCTGGAGGCCTTCCAACAGGCTCTCCTGGACGCCGGGCTCACCTATCATTCACGGTTCACACGATACGGGGATTACCGGGTGGCAGGTGGCGAAGCCGCCTCCCGTTCTCTGCTCATGGAGCCACAGCGTCCTACGGCCATTCTGACCGCCAACGATCTCACCGCCTTCGGTGTTCTCCGCGCTCTGCACGTGGCTGGCGTCAGTGTTCCGTCGGAGATGTCGGTGGTCGGTTTCGATGGTATTCAGTTGAGCAGAACCATGCCCACGTCATTGACCACCATCAGCATCTCTGGCCGGGAACTTGCCCAAACCTGCGTCAAGTCGATGGATTATATGAGAGCCAACCTGACCAAACGCGGATTGTTGTTGACGGTTGGCGGCACGCTGGTGGTTCGAGAATCCACGGCCGTCGCCCCCACGCGGAATCGACCTTAGCCTGGCAGGTTCTCCGGCGGCCCAGCGCCTGCCCCGCGGGCCAATGTCTGCCCACCGAGCGGTCGGCGGAGGATCATTTGCTCCCGCAAGCAACCAGGAAAGCTACCAGAAGAGCAAGTTGATCGCCACGCACGCCGCGGCAATCCCCAGCGCCAGCATCACCGTCGGCAGCGGGAACCGTATTGGGACATGGACCACGTCTCCACCCGTGACCAGTTGCCGCTGCCGGTGCATTCGGCCCAGCAGCAGGGTCGTTGCGGCGGCGACACTGAAGCCCAGAATCGCCGCGTAGAAGTTCGCGCTCATCTGGCTTCCATAGTGCAAGATTCCCGTGCGCACCAGCACTTGATGCAGGATGGTGCCGATCAATCCAAGCGTGAATCCTCCCAGCCCGCCGCCGGCTACCTTGCGCGGCGCCAATGCGGCCAGCGCCACCACGGCAAAAAGCGGAGCATTGAAGGTGGAGAAGATCATTTGCATGTAATCCATCAGGCTCTGGTAACGCAAAGCCACATATGCCGCGCCGATCGACAGCACCACCGCGGAGGCGCTCGTGGCGCGGCTCATCCACACATAGTGCGCCTCGGTTGCCCGCGGACGAATCCACGGCCGATAGATGCCCTGGATCCAGGCCGAGCTGAATCCGGCCACATTGTTGGCAAATGTGGAAACCAGGCAGGCAATGAGTCCCATGACGCCAAGTGCGGCCCAGGACGGGCTGTAGTAGTGCAGCATCATCGATGGCAGGGTTGCGTTCCAGTTCCCAGCTCCCCCTGCGTGAAGCACCAGAGGAGCCACCACCCCGGGCAGCACGATCAGAAATGCGAAGATAATCTTCGCCGCCGCCAGAGACAGGGGAACGAAGCGCACATCCTGCGGGCGCCGCACCGCAAGAGCGCGCTGCATCTGCACAAAGTCCGTGCTCCAGTATCCAAAGCTCAGCACTATGCCCAGCCCCAGGATCAGGCCGACGCGGTCCATGGTCGCCTGCGGAGCAAACACGGGCAGCGTCTGCCAGAGATGGACACGGCCAGCCGGAATGCTCGCACGAAGGCGGGCCAGCCCGCCAAAATCGTGGACCACCAGAAAGAAGACCGGCACAGTCGCCATCAGCACCACGGCAAAATGAAGCAACTCGGTGTACACCGTCGCGCGGAAGCCTCCTGCCCAGGAGTAAAGCAACACCACGGGGGCTGTCAGCAGGACTCCATCGAGGAAGCTCAACCCCAGAAACGTCACCATGACCTGCGCTACGGCGCAGAGGCAGACACCGGCCAGCAGAAGCATCATGGCAGCCATGCACAACGCGACCATGGACCGCGTCTGGCTCCCGTAATTACGAGCAATGAAATCGAGAATCGAGGGGTAGCGGCCCTGCGTGTACGCCGGCAGCAGCCAGAAGACCAGGACCAGCAGCGCGGGCACCGCCCCGATCCAATAAAAATGACAGGCCAGTATCCCGTATTGGGCGCCCAGCGCCATCATGGCGATCACATCGAGCGAGCCACAATTGGCGGCAATGCAAGCGGCAATGCAAAGCCAAAGAGGCAATGCGCCGGTGGCGTTCAGAAACTGGTTGGCGTCCCGCTTCTTTCGCCCTGCCAGCATCCCCACCAGCAGCAAACTTGCTGCGTAGACAACCGCCAGGAGCAGAAGAGTTCGATTCCAAACCATATGCCGTTCGTTCCATTGCAACTTGCAGCAGCCAAGCCAAAATTCTCGTCAGCGACAGGTTCATCCCAGGCGGCGAGCCGGAAGCGAAGGAGGATTGTCCGGAGTCGATCTGCGAATCCACCGGCAGGCCAGGGCTGACTGCCCTGCCGGCCAGCGTCGGTCTTTCCAGCTTACCTTAGAACCGCCCCATCCTCACCCGGATCACTTCCGGCTTCTGGTAGAAACAAAGGCCACGGTCGGTTTCATCGCCATTCCACAGCCTGATCGGCTTCCAGACCCCATCTTGGTAGGCGCCCTGCTCGGCGGAGACAATCTGGCTACGAATCCACGGCAGCTTGCCGGGCAGATGGAAGCTGATGCTCGCATCCACACCCGTCACCAGGAAGTCATCCGGCCCCAGTTGCGCCACCATCGCCGCGCCGTGCGCATCCTTGGTGCCGGGAGCGCGGCGTCCGTCAGACTGCGGAAATCCGAAGGAGACAGTCGCCTGCCAACCGCCAAAGTCGATCTCCTGCGTGGCCTGTCCCGGCTCCTCGACCGCGGTCTTCAGCTTCCCGTCAAACTCCAGTTGGGCAATCTCGCGGTCCATCGGCCCAATGAGCGCAAAGTTGTTGGAGTGCGCCTTCCATTGCTGGTCGCCCAGGATGTTCCACCCTGTCTGGTCCACACCAAAGGGCGAGAATCCGATGGCCCCATCACCCAGCGCGTAGTAGAAGAGCTTTCCATAGTAGTCATCGCGGCCGGTCTCCGGAATCCACAATGGATTGTCGGCACGGTGATATGCCTGCATCGTCTGCCGATAGAACGCGGAGTCGGCGGAGTAGATATCGGGGCCGATCATATCGAGGGAGGGCGCCAGAGTCCGCCACAAACCCACTAGCTTCTGCACCGCGCCGCCGCTCGGGTAGCCGATGCCCGGCGTCGATAATTGCCGCTGCGGCAGCTCCGCCGCCGGATAGTCGACCCATACGTTGATGTAGAACGGAATCGTAAACTCCGCTTTCCCCGCCGCGGCGATCTCATTGATGTACTTGGCCTGGTGATAGGCCTGGAAGGTCTCGTCGGCCTCTGACCCGAAGACCTGACTCCAGGAGCCGGGCTGCTTGTGGGTGGCGGCCAGCAACTCGGTTGGAACCGGCCCGGCAAATTCCTTGTTGGCTTCCGCGGAGTTATCCCGCACGCTGCCAACGTTTCCCGACTCGTTTTCTACCTGAATCAGCAGTACCGTATGCTGTTCCGTGTCGATCTGCTTCAGATGGCGCGTCAGGGCCACGAATGCGGCCTTGTCCGCCTCCAGCGTGTTGCGCGACATCGGCGACAGCACGTCGATCGGCTCGCCGTCCGGCCGGATGACGTGCGGAAAACGCTTCGCATCTTCCTTCACCCACGCCGGGACGTAGTGCATATTGCCGTTCTTCCAGGTGCCGAACCACAACAACACGACATGCAGGTTGTGGGCCCGGGCGCCTTCTACGATTTGGTCCACGTTGGTAAAGTCGAAGTGCCCCTGCTGCGGCTCAAGCTGCTCCCAGTAGACCGGGGCTTCGACGGTGTTGGCGTGCAAGGCGGCCATCGACTGCCACACCTGCGGCAACTCACTGGGCCAGCCGCTGGAGTTGTGAATCTGCCCACCGAGAATCAAATAGGGACGGCCCTCGACCAGCAGCGTGTAGCGGCCATCCTTCTGGACCAGACGAGGGGCTTCCACGGACAGGGCCCGGGGGAGCGCGGTGAAAGCGAGAAGGGAGGCAATGACAAGGCTCGGTAGAGCGGAAAACGGCAGGGATTTCGAAAAGCGCATGGAAAGGTCACCCTGCCTAGTAATGTATTCGTATACATCATTAAGCGCAAGCGGACTCTGCTCAAACCGTCGAAGTGCTCCAGGCCCCCACAGCGGTGGCAGTGTCGTTTACGATGGTCTACAGCAATTCCGTCAGCCAGCCGGAAGGCACATCCTTGACGTTCATCGAGGTCTGGCGACATCGAATCGCCTGGCTCGACGAAAAGCCGCTGGAGAAGTCCCGGCAACAGGGTGTTCAGGTCAAACTGGCATGGCCATCACTCAAGGGGACTCTGCACAAGTTCCAACCGCGCGGTCCGCTTGGCCAAGCGAATGGCTAGAGGGTGATCGCGTTGCGGCAACGAGTACGAGCGTCTCAATCGAGCTTCGAGCGGTCCGGAACGAGGTAAATGCAGTCCCCGAAACGGGGATTTGCAGGCATTGATTGCGGATCTTTGAATTCGACGTCCGTGTCAAAGTCGGGTCTAATCCATCTTGCGCAGGTTTGATTGATCCCAACGGATGATTTCTTCCGCTGCTCATAGCTTCAGATAGAGTTTCGATCCCGGAGAACCAGAATGGCCCCGCCGCTTTCGCAAGTCGATCTCGACCTCATCCTGGATAAGACGCGAGACCTTTGGTCTGAGATGCGCAACAGACGCATCTTCATAACCGGGGGAACGGGTTTCTTTGGCGGTTGGCTGGTCGGAAGTTTTGTTCATGTGAATCGCTGCCTGGGACTGAACGCGCGCGCGACCATCCTCACCCGGCGCCCGGCGGAGTTCGCGCGGAAGTGCCCTCACCTGGCGTTCGATCCGGCCATAACGTTGCACACCGGGGATGTGAGAGACTTCGCCTACCCGGACGGCGATTTTGAGGTTGTGATTCACGCCGCTACGGAAACTACCTCAAGGGAGGCGCCCCAAAGGCCTCTTGAGTTGCTGAAGACGATTGTCCAGGGAACTGAGAGAGTGCTGCGGTTCGCCGCCGGACACAGTACCAGCAAGTTTCTTTTCACCAGTTCGGGCGCGGTCTACGGACCCCAACCTGCTTCAATGAGTCACATCCCGGAGGACTATGCGGGTGCGCTTGACCCTCTCGACGGTGTGACCGATTATGCGCGGGGCAAGCGGTCGGCCGAGTCGATGTGCGCCACCTACGCGAAAGAATATGGTATCGAATGCAAGATCGCGCGGTGCTTTGCCTTGGTGGGCCCATATCTGCCCCTGGATGCGCATTTTGCCATCGGAAACTTCATTCGAGACGCCATGCGCGGGGGGCCGATTGAGGTTCGCGGAGACGGCACCCCAATGCGGTCCTATATGTATGCGGCCGACCTTGCCATCTGGCTGTGGACCATCCTGCTCAAGGCCTCTCCGAGCCAGGTGTTCAATGTCGGCTCTGATCAGCCCATCAGCATCCTGGAACTCGCGCACGCTGTGTGCGACGCCATCGGTGTGCCGGCAACCGTGCGAGTCGCGAACAAGCCACGCCCGGCAGCGCAGGCACAGTCCTATGTCCCGGCAACCACGAGTGCACAGCAAGCCCTTGGCCTGAAGTGCGAAGTGTCTCTTCAAGATGCCATACGGCGAACAGTTGCATGGCACCGTAGCCAGCCAGCGTGAGAAGATCCCGAAGAAATCCCGCTTGACCCATCAGGCCGTCACGCTCTCTGCAAACTCAGCCGCCCATCGAGCGGGAACTTCGCGCTCAAGATTCCTGCGAATGGGTCGTCTGCGCCTTGACCAGCTCAAGCAGTCAAACACGCGCCTACCTTTGCCCGCATATTGGGGTCAGAAGTCCGTTCCATTTCCAATCCAAGGAGGAAGGCGGAGCAGACCTGCTCCTGCTCAAGACCTTGAATGAGAAGTTGATGAGGCCAAATCTGGCTGGCCTAAGCGCGGTGCGACATCCCTTCGATCCAACCGAACTTTGACGCTCGGAGTGATCCCGTCAGGCAGAGGAGCAGGCTTGCTGGCGCTCCCGCCTTTAAAGCTCTCCGTGGCCATATCTTGCCAACAGATGCCGTTTCCAGAAACTCACGGTTCGGCCGACCTTGCCTTTGGAATGGGTTTGTCTCCCGTCTGGCCGTTGTGGAGCGAGATTCGGAACGGCACGATGATTGCATGCAATAGAGATTAGAGCATTCTGAATACATATGCGCAGGTTCAAAATGACCAGATGCATCCGAACTACGTGGGCACTGCGGTAGCGATACGAGAATCGCTCGTTCTGTGCACCGGCCCGCTGACCTTTTGAAGAGAAGTTCTTTTGAGTTCCAACCAGTACCTTGAGGACCATTCGATGACAGCTGTGAAGGTTGGCAGCAGGATGATCGGTGATGACCAACCCTGCTTCGTTATTGCGGAAATCGGCATCAATCACAACGGCGACATCGATCTTGCCAAGCGCCTGATCAGCGTCGCCGCGGCAGCCTGCTGCGATGCCGTCAAGTTCCAGAAGCGCACTGTCGACGTGGTCTTTTCCGCCGCTGAACTGGCCAAGCCTCGCGAGAATCCCTTCGGTCTTACAAATGGAGATCTCAAATATGGCTTGGAGTTCGGGCAGGAAGAATACGAAGAGATTGATGACTTTTGCAAATCTCTGAAGATGCAGTGGTTCGCGTCACCCTGGGACGAGCAATCGGTGGACTTCCTCGAGCAATTTGGCCCCTCGGTCTATAAAATCGCTTCCGCCTCTCTCACCGATGACCATTTGTTGAGGCATATTCGCGGGACCGGTAAGCCGGTCATCCTTTCGACCGGGATGAGTTCCTATGACGAAATCGACCATGCGGTCGAGGTCCTGGGCAAAGAAGATCTCATCCTGATGCACTCCACCAGCACTTACCCGGCCAATTACGACGAGCTGAACCTGCGCGCCATTCCCGCGATGGCTGCGCGCTACGGCATCCCCGTCGGTTACTCCGGACATGAGACCGGCATTCCCACAAGCGTCTGCGCAGCCGCGCTTGGCGCCTGTTGCGTCGAACGTCACATTACCACGGACCGCGCCCTGTGGGGATCCGATCAAGCAGCCTCACTTGAGCCCAACGGCATCGCACGCCTGGTGCGCGATATCCGGCTGTGGGGACAGGCCAAGGGGGACGGCATCAAGCGGGTTTACGAGCGCGAACTGCCGGTCATGAGAAAACTTCGCCGCGTAGGCGCGGCGGCCTAGCCAATATGCAAACAAGCGAGTCTACCCAACAGAGCATGAGGGATATCCGGGCTGTGGCCTTGGATATGGACGGAGTGTTGACTGACGGAGGCCTTTGGTGGGGTGCGAATGGCGAGGAGTTGAAGCGCTTCTGCTTCGCCGACATCATGGGACTTTCTCTCGCGCGGCGCGCGGGACTCACACTGGCTCTCATCTCCGGCGAGGACAGCCCATTGGTGGATCGCTATGCGGAAAAGATGCTGATCCGGCACGTTGTGAAGGGTTGCCGAAACAAGGCAGCCGCGTTGAGTCAATTCGCAGCCGCGGAAGGCATCAGCCTGAAAGAGATCTGCTTCATGGGCGACGACATCAACGATCTGCCTGCAATGCGGATCGCCGGATTGTCCGCTGCTCCCCCGAATGCGGCCCGCGATGTTCTTGCCCAGGCCGGGTTTGTGGCCAAAGGCGCAGGTGGCCATGGCGCTGTCCGCGAACTGATCGAAGCGTTACTGGACGCACGCGGCCTGAATCTGCTCGAAATCCTCGCCAGAGAATGAACAGCCCTAACGCTCGAGAAAATTGAAAAGGCCCATATCCCATGAAGCTTTCTGACTATGTTGTACGGTTTATTGCGAAACAGGGAGTGAAGCACGTCTTCCTGGTCACCGGCGGTGGCGCCATGTACCTCAATCGCTCGATCGCCGCGGAGGCCGCGATCGAACCAGTCTGCAACTCGCACGAGCAGGCCAGCGCCATGTGTGCTGAATCCTATGCCAAAGTCACAGGCAACATCGGAGTCTGCATGGTCACAACCGGCCCGGGAGGCACGAACGCTGTCACCGGTGTTGCGGGCGCGTGGCTGGACTCAACCCCAACTCTGTTTGTCTCCGGCCAGGTGAAGCGGCCCGACCGCATGTTCAGTCCGCAGGGCCACGCGCTAGGCATGCGTCAACTTGGCGTCCAGGAGGTGGACATCGTTTCCATCGTGAAGCCGATTACCAAATACGCCTTCACGGTCATCGAGCCCAGGGATATTCGCTATCACCTGGAAAAGGCCCTTTACTTCGCGCTCAACGGGCGCCCGGGCCCAGTGTGGATCGACATTCCGCTTGATGTTCAGGCTGCCTCAATTGGCGATCCATCCACCCTGCGCGGCTTCGATCCTGCTGAGTTGGAAGCGCCTTCCGGCAGGTCAAACCTGCAGCAGGAAGTGAGCCGCTTGATTGAAAAGCTCAATGCTTCCGAGAGGCCGCTGCTGTTTGCTGGCAACGGCATCCGCCTGGCGCGCGGAACAGCGGAGTTCGACCTGCTCCGCCACCTGCTCCGAGTTCCTTCGGTTGCCACCTGGTGTGCGGCCGACTTGGTGCCGAGTGACGAGCCCACTTTTGTCGGCCGCCCCGGTTCGGTGGCGGCGCGCGGGGCCAACTTCGCGTTGCAGAACTGCGATTTCATGCTTGCCATCGGAGTACGCCTCGATTTCGCGATCACCGGCTATGCGCCACAGAACCTCGCCCGTGAGGCGCACAAGGTCGCGGTGGACATCGACGCCGCCGAACTCAAGAAACTCGATCCCCATCTCCAGCAGCCCATCTGTGCCGACGCCAGGGCTTTCCTCCAGGAGTTGCTCCGGCAGAAGCACTCCATTCGATTGAAAGATCATTCCGCCTGGGACGCGCGCTGCGCCGATTGGAAAACGCGATACCCGATTACCACAGCAGACCACCGCAAGCCGGACAGCCGCGTGAGCATATTCAACCTCGCTGAAGTCATCGGTAACGAATCGGGTCCCAACGACCTGCTGGTCTCCGGCAGTTCCGGCAGCGGAATTGAGATTTTCCTCCTCGCCTGTCCAACCCGCGCCGGGCAGCGGATCTATCATACTGCCGGCTTAGGCGCTATGGGCTACGGCCTGCCGATGTCCATCGGAGTCTGCATCGGTGGCGGACGACGACGTACCATCCTGGTTGATGGCGACGGTGGATTCCAGTTCAACATTCAGGAACTCGAGACCGTCTCGCGCCTGAACCTGCCCATCAAGTTTTTTGTTTTGAACAATAATGGCTATGCCTCGATCCGGGCCTCACAGACCGGCTATTTTGACAAACCACACATCGGCTGCGACGCAGAGACAGGGCTGACAATTCCCGACCTGAGCCGGGTAGCGGCCGCCTATAACATCCCTGCCATGGTCATTGAAAACCAGAAGAATCTGCGCGAAGACGTGAAGCGCGCTCTCGCCATCGAAGGCCCAGTCATGATCGACGTTCACGTCATCCCCGACGAGATGCGGGCTCCGCGTCTCCAGTCGTATCAAAAGCCGGACGGCTCGTTTGTGTCCAAACCGCTCGAGGATTTGTTCCCCTTCCTGCCACGCGAGGAGTTTCTTGCCAACATGATTGTGAAGCCACTCGATGAACTGTGAATTGGAAAAGGAAGTCAGGAACGTCTCATGACACGGAGAACGAAAACCACGACGGTTAAATCGGATAAGGCAACCTCAAACTACCGATGGGATGCCCCGCTTGGCTCAGCTTTGGAGGCCGCGCATCATCAGAATATCGGCAACTCTCTGCTCAGGGAAGGCAAACTCGATGAAGCAGCCGCCAGCTATTCGCGGGCGTTGAAACTCAATCCAGATTCCTTCGAAACCATCAACAGCCTCGGCCTTCTGCTCCATAAGGCCGGGAGGCTGGAGCAATCCGCCGTCTGCTATCAGAAAGCGATTCTGATCAAACCGGACTTCGCTGAGGCGCATAACAATCTTGGAGAAGTTCTAAAGCACCTTGGCCGGCTGGATGAAGCTGTCGCCAGTAATCAACGAGCTGTCTTCTATATGCCTGACCTTGCCGCCGCACATTGCAATCTCGGCGACAAGCTCATACTTCGTGGATGCCTTCAGGAAGCTGTCCTGAGCTTGAAGCGGGCCATCGAACTTCAGCCTCGCATGGTAGAAGCTCACCTCAATCTCGGAAACGCCTACAGGGGACTAGGCTTATTAAGCGAGGCAGTTCGCAGCTATAAGCGCGCGATCTCCATCGCGCCGGATATTGCCGCACCTTACAACAACCTGGCCGATCTTTATGTAGAGATCGACAAGATGGAAGACGCGGTTACGATGTTCCAGAAGGCGCTGGCGCTTGATCCACATTATGCGGCAGCCTACAGCAACATGCTTTATTCCTATACCTTCACCGGACAGATCTCACCTCAAGCGGAGCGTGTGCTGGCCGAGGGCTGGGAGCGCAGCATGCTGACAGCAGCGGAACGGGCTGCGGCGCGGCAAAGGGCGCTCCCAGGTTCGGGCGTCTTCTCCGTGCGTCCCCGGCAGGGGAGGCAACTCCGGCTTGGTATTGTCTCAGGAGATTTAGGCAGCCACGCTGTCGCATATTTTCTTGAGCCGATACTTGAAGAGCTTGATCGAAGCAGGTTCCACCTTACGCTCTTCCCGGCAGTTAGAAGGACCTGCTCTCGCGCCGAGCGATTCCGCAAACTAGCCGATGGCTACATATCATTGGCCGAGTTATCCGACAGCCAGGCAGCAGACCGGATCAGGTTGGAACAAATCGACGTTCTGGTCGATGCAAGCGGGCATACGCTCGGCGGGCGGCTGGGAATCTTCGCGCACCGAGCCGCACCCGTGCAATGCGCGTACATCGGCTATTGCGGCACTACGGGATTGACCGAAATGGATTGGGTCTTCGGCCAGCGCTCCCTGGCGGACCATTTCACCGAAAGGGTATGGGAGCCGTCACCTCCCGGCCTCTGTTACCGCGGAGAGAAAGACCTTCCTGAAAGCAGTTGGATGCCGGATCCCGAGGGGACAATCTGGCTCGGCTCCTTCAACAGGTACGGCAAGATCGGAGAGAAAACACTAAGCCTCTGGGCCAAGGTCCTTCACGCTCTACCCGAAGCGAAGCTATTGCTCGAAGACGGTAAGTGCTTTGAGGAAGAGACCCACCAGCGCATCCTGGCCACGCTGTCCGCTCTCGGTGTAACAGAGGAACGTGTGGCGTTCATACCTTTCATCCCAGGACACCAACGGCATATGGATCGTTATAATCGCTTGGATATAGCCCTTGAAACGATCCCCTTCAACGGAGGGACAACGGCGTTTGACACGCTCTGGATGGGTGTTCCACTCGTCGGTATCGAAGGCAGCAGGGCCGGAGGAAGGATGGGCAGCCTCATTCTCAAGGCCTTCGACCGGCCGGATTGGGTTGCGCGGGACGAAGCGGATTACGTATCGATCGTATGCCGGCTGGCTCGAGACTTGGAAGAGCGCAAAAAGCAGCGCCAGGGGCAGCGCGCACGCATGGAACTTAGCCCACTGTGCGATGAGAAGGGAATAACGAGATCCCTGGAAGAAGGATTCGAAGCGATGTTCGACGCCTGGCTGGCAGGAGCGCGAAGCGAACCGGGCGAGTCAGCCGACAAACTGTAGCGGCACGGGCCGTCGGCGCGTTGTGGTCTAACAGTCCATGGTGAAAGTCGGGTTTTGAACGGGCACGACTTCAGTCGTGCCGTAAGGCGCGCGAAATAAAAAGCGGGCCTTAGCCCCCGAGGAAAGTCTTCAGCCATTCGGGCTTTCACCACAGGCTGCTAACGATAAGCGTAGAAGATTGAGTCATCGAAGCATTGGGAGTAATGTCTGAATCCCCAGTGCCAGGCGTGCCCGGCGCCTAGTATGTTATCCACTTGATGCGGCAAGTCGAGAAGATCATTGGGTAAATGATAAGCCGCAATGGCTATGCACCGCGCGCGCCTCAGCAGCTTCGCCGCGCCTTCGAGCGCCTCCTTCTCCGTCCCCTCAACATCGAATTTTATGTAATCGTATGTCTCGCCGGCCCTGAGCACATCCAGTGCCTCGGCCTGATATTCTCCGTCTGCCGCCTCGCGGATTACGAACATGCCATTGGGCAACACCATGGCCTTGAGCCTTGCCCGCCTGCTCCAGGCGGCGCCTGCGAAATGGGTGTTGTCGAGATTGAGAGCCGCCGCGGTCGCCGCGATCGCGGAAGCTTGTTCCGGATTCGGCTCTACCGTAAAGCTGCGCTCCAATTGCGGGAGAATCGCGCTCATCGATCTCAATGTATCCCCGTCATAGGCGCCTACATCGCAAAATGACTTCAGGTCCGTTATGGGGGGTGACCACATCTGCCCGACTGGCAGGCGCGTCCCGTTGGTGTGCCGCACGTCCAGTGAGGCGCGATAAAGAAGGACGGCAAGGAAGCCAGCTCGAAATGCGGGCTCGAGGCTCTGGTAGCGCGCGAACAGTTCCTCGGTCCGGCTCGACGGAAGGGAAACAAAGTCACGCATCGGGCCGTATGCATTACGAAGATCAAACGCGAAGAGCGCCTCGGCCAGGCTGTAGGCTGGCACATTCAGGCCGTCAAGGATTTCAATTTGATTCTGTCCCGCGGCCACGATAATGGGTCGGCCCACAGGCAAAGCCGATGCGACTTCAAAGCCATCGCTTGTGGCGCGCTCGCGCGCCGAGGCAGCGTTGTCGAAGATAACGCAGTCAACCTTTGCGAGGCGCAATTGATGAGCTAGATCCACTCCTTTGGTCCCGTAGGTGTAGATCGTCACGTGCTTTTCCGCGGATAGGCGATCAAGCCGCCCTTGTTGGGCTGCGCGCGCTATCTCGCTTCCCAGCAAAGACGCGCCGAACGAGGACCGGTCGAGGCTATCTGCTGCCGTCTTGGATGTGGCAAACGTCATAAGACTCACAGTTTCATAAAACTCAAGGTTATTGTTGCATATTCCGGCCGCATTCGCGGAAGATAGGCGGCCAGGCATTCTGGCCCGCCTCCTTCGTGCCGCGCGATGCCATCCCGCCGACGCCCGCGACCTCGTTCGCCGTCAAAGCGGCATTGGACGAAGCCCAGGCCGCACATCTCATTCTTATGGCCTTTGATTCAAAGCCCGGAATGGCTTGGTCGCAGCCGCCTCTCATGTTCACCCAAGGCAACCTAAAGACCAGGTCCGTCAATCTTGCTGTCCTGCAAAAGAGTCACCTTTCCACCGTCAAGCGCGGCGATCCTCCCTTTGAATTGCAAGTCGGTTCGCAGCAACGCGACAATCTCATCGGTAACACTCAGACAGGTAATAATCACCGTATCAACCGGGTCTTTCAATAATTCCCCGGGAGAGACTACCTTAAGATGGGAAACTGGAAGATATCTTCCCTGCTTCACCTTTGAGCTGTCGATTACATAGGCGATTGAAGGACAATCAGCCATAGCCATCGCCACGACGCCCTTGCCGCCGGCTCCCCAAACCGCGGTTCGTCTTGCAGCCGCCGCCTCTTCTCGTACAAAAGAGCTAAACGCGCTCCTGAACTGATCGGCCGCCCCGCGCATTGCCGTACCATCGGGCAACGAGCGGCTCCGCGCCTGGATTTGAAGCCAATTCCCACCGTAAATTGTTTCGACTCCGATGACATCGAAATAATTCCGCGCAAACAAGTGGGTTAGGGAAGTCTCGGAAAAATAGGAGGTATGGTCCGGAAAGAAATCGAAGAAGCGCAAGTCGTTCATGGCCTTGCCAAGCGAGGGCACGTTCATCTGAACGTACCCTCCGGACCTAAGCAGACGCCGCGCCCCCCGCAGCAGGGAGTTTGGCTCCGGGACGTGTTCCAGAACCTGGTGAGCGATCAATCCGTCAAATTGACCACTAAGTTCCGGAAACGATGTTTCATCCAGATAGCCGTTCTTCGGTTCAAACCCGCGCGCGCGGATCGCGGGAAGTGTCTTTGTGCTCGGCTCAATTCCCGTGACATCGGCCCCATAGCTCTTTAAAACCGTCAAGAAACTGCCGTCCCCGCAGCCAATATCCACTATGCGCTTACCCCTCAACGGAAGCAGTTTCTGAAAACTCTCCGCCATTGCGCGCCTGAGGGCGACGTCCTCCTCGATCTCTGAGTCCTCCAACATATAGTAGTCGTCGTAAAAGGTATCTTCCAGATCACTGCGGGTTTGGACGTGAGAGCAGGTTTGACAGCGCCAAACGGTCAAAGGAATCGGGTGATCGCCTTGAACGGCATCCTCGTCGAGCAAGCGCTCGATAGAAGTTGGCGCCCGGTCCAGTTCCAAAAACAGATCGAACCCATCCGATCCGCAAATTCGACATCCATTTCGCATGTGCGTTACCTCGACCAGTTGAAGGAACCTTGCTGCCGACTAAGATCGCCGATTACGGGCACGAAGCGATAGTAGCCGATTCGGGGGAGGCGCCAAACGCCCTCAGGGGAAGGCGCTGTATCCCCTTTTGCAACATCTATCATATTAGTCCTGCAAATATCTGCCTGAGTATAATAGGTGTGAGGAACTTGAAAAAGCGTGCAGATGCCAAACTTTCTAGCGCCGGTGACCCGCCAAGACGGACCTATCCTGACCAGGGGCAGTGGATCCTATGTTTGGGACACGATGGGGAACCGTTACCTCGATGTGGGTGCTGGTCAATTTTGCACTATCTTCGGACACTCCCATCATGACGTGGCTGATTTCATTTTCCGCCAGGCGTCGAAGATTCAGAATACGAGTACGACCACCGTGGGAGAAGAGGCTCTGGCTGCCGCAAGGAAGCTTCATGAGATTACCGGAGATATGGACGGGCGTTCCGTGTTTTTGTCCACAGGAGCCGAAGCGAACGAATGTTGCCTGCGCTTTGCCAAGCATCTCACCGGGCGTACGGGAGTTATCAGCTTCGACGTGGCTTGGCATGGACTGACGCTCGGCACAGAATGTATCTCGATCTCGCGTAAGCACGTCAAGCCACGGATTCCGGATACATATTCTGTTCCCGTTCCCCCAGTTCGAGCAGGAAACGAGTTGGTTGACGGGGATCTCGATGGGTATGTGGACGCTTTTTCTGAGATCGTCGAACGGCATGGTGATGATATAGCTGCCGCGATCTTCGAACCAATTGTGTCGTCGGGCGGCATGTTCTTTCCGCCAAAGGAATACTTCCAACGAGTGATGGAGATATGCCGGCGCCACGGCATCATGTTCATCCTCGATGAATGTCAAACAGGATTTGCGCGCACCGGGACATGGTTTTATTACCAACAACTCGGACTCATTCCGGATTTCGTGGTCTGCGGCAAAGGGATGGGCTTAGGCTACCCGGTGTCTACGGTGATCTTCCGCGGCGGTTTGGTGCCGGCGGAAGGCTTCAAGATGAAGATGTACAGTTCTCATCAGAACGACCCATTTAATTGCGGCCTTGCGGCGTTCGCTATCGATTGGATGATCGAGCACGATCTGCTCGCGACGATCAAACAGCGGGGTCTATACCTCCTTGAACGCCTGGCTGAGCTAGCTCAAGAATTTCGATTGATTCATAAGCCGCGAGGTCGCGGATTAATGCTGGCCTTCGACTTGGACGTGGATGGCCTGCCCGATTATTCGGCGCTTTCGCAGAGGTTCCTCGCGGCCCTCCTGGAGCGGGGATGTCTGGTGCAGGCGGGAAACAGCGGGCGAACAGTCCGTCTCTTGCCAAGCTACCTCATCGAGACAGATGAAATAGATCAACTCATAAACGCCGTTCGCGAAGTTGCCTCGCTCAGCAGTTTCTCGCGCCCATAGCGCAAAGCCGCACGGCAATTTAGAGAGGGGGCCGAACATATTTCACTTTGACGATCTACTAACCACAGATAAGAGAATTGTCTTTTACGGAGCCGGCAACTATGCCCGTGAGTTCACGCGTCGTAACTGCATGGAAAGCCGCAACCTGAGACTTCCTGACTACGTATGCGACCGGGATAGAACGAAATGGGGAAGTGATTTTGCAGGCGCTGAAATCTGCTCGCCGGAGAGACTCGAAGCAGAAGCTGTGGATGACGTGATTGTTATTATCACCACGAGTCCTTTCCTGGTGCTAGGAGACGTCCATGACAGGCTTTATTACTATAACTTCCTGACCGCCGCGTCGCTTGAGATGCGCTTCTGCCTGGCGAAAGAACCGGCCCCGGAAGTCAATGACCTATGCGCCAGATTTGCAGACGACAAATCGCGCCGCGTGTTCCATGCGATGACACAAGGCCAGGCGGATGGGCAGGTCTGGTTTCGAGACATATACGAGCCTCATCCTTACTTCGGCAACGATGTTGTTCCTTCCCTGCCGGATGGGGAAGTGCTGGTCGATGCTGGCGCGTACACGGGCGGGCACATTGCGGCCTTTGGACGCGCTAACAAGAATTTCCGGGCTGTCTACGCTTTCGAACCCCATGCGCCACACCTGAAGGCGATTGTTGACCGCTTCGCCGGCGATTCTCGGGTGAAGGCGATTGGCAAAGGACTGTTCAGCGAGAATGCCTGGGTGGCGTTTGACGATGCGATCCCGTTGGGATCGCACATTGCCTTGCAGGACGCGGGGTCGAGTGGAAAGCGTGTCGAGGTGGTTCGGCTGGACGACGCTGTCGACGACGGCGTCACGTACATCAAGATGGATATCGAAGGTGCTGAGCTGAACGCGCTTGCCGGCTGCCAGGAAACGATCAGGACCAATCGGCCTAAGCTGGCGATTTGCGTGTACCATCGGCCGTCCGACTACTTCGAAATACCTCGGCTCATTCACCTCATGCGTCCGGACTATCGGCTTTATCTGCGGCAACACTCGCCGTTCAATATCGACACCGTCTTATATGCTGTCTAGTTTCAGTTGCCAGCCCCAGGGCGCCTTTGCGCAGCCTGCCGTTTTGCGGCGTGATGGCGAAGCGACGAAGTTCTGATGAAAGTCCAGTCAAGAGACGCCCTCATGCTTTCCTTGCGGAGAAAGAAGAGGGCTTGTTCAAAGGTTGCTTGAGTCCGCATCGAGTGCCACCGGCCCTGTCCTCGAAAACATCAGAAGCAGCCCCAAAGAAGTGCGGAGGCTCAGAGGGCCACTCCATATCTGCCTCTGAAATGTGCTTTTCGATCAATGCGCCCGGCTTGTGCGCGCACCCGCTCCCGCGCCGCTCCGGTAGACTGGAGGCGATGACGACGGTGCAAAGATTTGGAAGGGCGGCGCTGCCTGGGGGGGCCCTGCGAAGGGCTGCGCTTGCCGCTGCGGGAGCTGTCGGCCTGATGCTGGCTGGCTGCGGAACCCCGGGAGCGCCCATGCCGCCCTCGCTCAAGCTGCCTGACCCGGTGGCCAACCTGGCCGCCACGCGCGCCGGCAACCAGGTTTCACTCACCTGGACCATGCCCAAGAAGAACACCGACAAGCTGCTGCTGAAGGGCAACGTCGCGGTGCGCGTCTGCCGCAAAGAAGGCGCGGGCGCCGCTTGCGCCGCTGCGGGAGCTGAGCTTTCGCTGCCTCCGGGAGCCGAGGGCTCGTTCACCGAGACCTTGCCCGCCGCGCTGGCTTCAGGAGAGCCGCGTCCGCTCCGCTACTTTGTCGAACTCAGGAACCGCAATGGCCGCTCGGCGGGCCTGTCGAATGCTGCCCAGGTGCTGGCTGGCCAGGCGCCCGCGCCGGTCGAGGGCCTGACGGCCGAAGTGCGCAAATCGGGGGTGGTCCTGCGCTGGATGGCCCTGGGGGGCGCGGCTCCGGAATCCTCCCAGGCCATCCGCCTGCACCGCAAGCTGCTGACCCCACCAGCCGCCAAGCCTCAGCAGGGGCTGCTGGCGCCACCGCCCGAGCCGGTTGAGCGGACCCTGCTGGTTGAAGCCGGCTCAGGCGCAGGCCGGGCCCTCGACCAGGACATCCGCTTCGGCCAAGCCTATGAGTACCGCGCCCAGCGCGTGGCGCGCATCCCTGTGGACGGCCAGGCGCTGGAACTAACCGGCGAGCTCTCGGCTCCCGTCCGCGTCGAGGCTCTGGACGTCTTTCCGCCCGCTGTGCCCGCGGGACTGGCCGCCGTGGCCACCGCTGAATCGGCCGGCGGCCAGGGCGCAACCCAGAATGCAATCGATCTCAGTTGGCAGCCCGGCGCCGAGGCCGACCTGGCCGGCTACGCCGTCTATCGGCGCGAGGGCGACTCCGCCTGGCAGCGCATTTCGCCCGCGCGGCCCCTCACGCCTCCGGCCTTCCACGACGACCAGGTCCAGCCCGGTCATACGTACCGCTACGCCGTCTCCGCCATCGACCGCGGCGGACACGAAAGCGCCCGCTCTGCCGAGACCGAAGAGACCGTGCCCAACCCGTGACCGGCTCGCCCGAGGATTTGCCATGAAATACTGCCGCTTTGTGCTCGAAAACCAGATCCACTATGGCGCCGTTGAAAAGCGCGGCGGCGAATTCTGGATTGTCGGCCTGGCTCCCGCGCCCCACGAGGACCTGGCCTTCCGCCTGGCCCAGGGGCGCGAGGTGATTGCCGACCAGGGCTTCGTGCCCATGCCTCTGAGCGCCGCCCGCCTGCTGCCGCCGGTGACACCGTCGAAGATTGTCTGCGTCGGCCGCAACTACCGCGACCACGTCAAAGAACTGGGCAACGAGGTTCCCGCCGAGCCGCTGCTATTCTTCAAGCCGCCGTCCTCGCTGCTTGAGCCCGGCGGAGTGGTGCGCATGCCCCGGGCCTCCGCCCGGGTGGACTTCGAGGGCGAGCTGGCGCTGGTCGTCGCCCGCCGCCTCCGGAATCTCAAAAAAGAAGACTGCTCGACGGCTATCCGCGGCTACACGCTGGCCAACGACGTCACCGCCCGCGACTTGCAAAAGAAAGACGGCCAGTGGACCCGCGCCAAGGGCTTCGACACCTTTTGCCCGGTCGGCCCCTTGGTCACTGACGAACTCGACCTTGAAGCCGGCCTGACCATCGAAACCCGCGTCAACGGCGAGTTGCGCCAGCACGGCTCAACCCTGGACTTCATCTTCTCGATTCCCGCGCTGCTCAGCTACATCACGGCTGCCATCACTCTCGAACCCGGCGACCTGGTCCTCACCGGAACCCCCTCCGGGGTGGGGCCGCTCCAGCCGGGAGACCGTGTGGAGATCGCGATCCCCGGCCTCGGCGTGCTGGCCAACTCGTTTGAACCGGCCCTGGACTGAGACCCAGGCAGCCCTGGTGCAACCTTGAGGGTGGGGATGAATCTAACCAGATGAATCGAATGGAGCGCCTTTGCCGCGCGCGCTCGCAACCGGGAGCCACCATTCCCCAGGAGGAGAATCCATGTCGCAGAATCTGCTGGAGCAATTGCGCAAGTACACTGTCGTCGTCGCCGACACGGGCGACATCGAGGCGATGGAGAAGTTCCGCCCCCAGGACGCCACGACCAATCCCTCGCTGATTACCGCGGCGGCGCAGTTGCCGCAGTACCTGCCCATTGTGGACGGCGTGCTGCTCGGAGCCCGCAAGGAGCTCGGCGCCAACTCCACCGATGAGGCAATCGCCAAGCTGGCCTTTCAGCGCCTGGCCATCGCCTTCGGCAAGAAAATTCTGGATATCGTGCCCGGCCGCGTCTCCACCGAGGTGGACGCCCGCCTTTCCTACGACACCCAGGCCACCATCGCCCAGGCCCGCTCGATCATTGCGCAATACGATCAGGCCGGCATCGGCCGCAGCCGCATTCTGGTCAAAATCGCCTCCACATGGGAGGGCATACGCGCCGCCGAAGTGCTGGAAAAGGAAGGCATTCACTGCAACCTCACCCTGCTGTTCGGCCTCCACCAGGCCATCGCCGCGGCGGACGCCGGCGTCACCCTGGTCTCGCCCTTCGTGGGCCGCATCCTCGACTGGTACAAAAAGGACACCGGCAAGGATTACCACGGCGCCAACGACCCCGGCGTCATCTCCGTCACCAATGTCTTCAACTACTACAAGCACTTCGGCTACAAAACCCAGGTCATGGGCGCAAGCTTCCGCAATATCGGCGAAATCACCGAGCTGGCCGGCTGCGATCTGCTCACCATCTCGCCACAACTCCTGGCCGAGCTCGAAGCGACCCAGGCCGATTTGCCGCGCAAACTCGATCCGGAAACCGCCCACTCGCTGCCCATCGAAAAGATCGTCGTCGACAAGGCCGCCTTCGCTCGCATGCACGCCGAAGACCGCATGGCCACCGACAAGCTGAAGGAAGGAATTGAGGGCTTCTCGGCCGCGCTGGTCAAGCTGGAAGCCTTGCTCGCCGGACGCCTGGCCGACATCGAAGCGCACGCCTCCGCCTCGGCCTAGTCACCCACCGGCCTTGCCGACCCGCGAAGGAATGAAACTCCGCGTACCCCGCCCTCGCCGCGTTCTTGTTTTTGCGGCCAGGGTGGGTGGGCACGCTGCCTGCGGGATAGAAACAGAAGAATTCGCAGCCAGGCTCGCCGCGTCTCCCCGTAACCGCTTGATTCTTATGGCCGCTTTCCCCTGCCCGCCCCATGTAGCCTGCATCACAGCGCGACCTCCGGACGCGCTCGTAGGCTCTTGAACGGAGTTGGGGAGGATTACTCATGTCACTCGTTGCCGCGGAAAACACTGCCACCGTCCAGAATCTTCGTACCGCCTTTGAGGGCGAGTCGAACGCGCACGCCAAGTACACCGCCTTTGCCGCCAAAGCCGACCTGGAGGAGTTTCACGGGGCCGCCAGCCTGTTCCGCGCCGCCGCGCGCGCCGAGCAGATTCACTCCACCAACCATGCCCGCGTCATCCGCATGCTGGGCGGCCATGCCGAAGCTGAAATCCACCCGGTCGAGGTCAAAAGCACGCTCGAGAACCTCAAGGCAGCCCTCGGCGGAGAACAGTACGAGATCGATTCCATGTACCCCGACTTCCTTGAGGAAGCCACCGCCGGCAAGAACACCGCCGCCATCCGCACCTTCACCGGCGCGCTGGAGGCTGAAAAGACCCACGCCCGCCTCTATGGCGAGGCCATTGCCCTGCTGGTCGGCGGAAAGAAGGACGCTTGGATCTTTGCGGCTCGCGACTTCTACGTCTGCCCGGTCTGCGGCTACACCTCGGACACGGAAGAAGAGCACGAGCGCTGCCCGGTCTGCAACTGCCCCTGGGAGAAGTTCGAGATTATCCGGTAAGATTCAGCTCCAGACGATCAAGCGGCTCGTTCGCGGGCCGGTGCGGCCGGGCTCTCACCCACGGGCCGTTGCGTTTGATTCAGCAAAACCCCACCCGGTGCGCCAAGAAATGCGCTCGGGTGGGGCTCGTTGCGTCGGCGACCGCTTGACGGCGGAGCGACCCGCATCAAGCCGCACGAGTTCCCTAACTTGCCTCACTTCTTCGGAATCGTCAACTCCGCGCCCTCGCCCACCTTGTAGGTTGTCGAAAAGTTGCCCTGGTCGATGCCCAGGGAAAGCCGCCCGCGCGAATCGATGTAGAAAAGCTCCTTGCCCACCGGCACATCGCTGAAGGTCTTCACGAAGGGAATCGTGTAGCTCTTCCCGGCCAGGGTCACCGGGACCAGGTCGCCGATCTGGTAGCCCAACTGGCGAAAAACTTCGGCGGGCACGTTGAGCACCAGGTTCCCGAACGGCCCATCGGTGCCGATCACCTGGCCATGCAGCCCGGCGGCGTCCACACGGGCGGTTTTCAAATCCAGCCGCACCAGCTTGCTCACGTCCAGGGCGGGGCCGGCCTCCCGAAAGTCCTCGCCGCGGGCCACGTGCGCGCCGGCGGGAGAGAAGATGTCGCGCCCATGAAAGGTCGACGAGACGCCGGAGCCGATCATCCATGCCGGGTTGGTAATCTCATGTGCCTCGACAATCCCGTCGCGGTCCTGAACCAGCGTCAGCAGACCGTTGTCGGGCAGCACGAAAAACTGGCCCAGCCGCGACTTGGCGACGATGGCCTTGCGCGTCGAGCCGACGCCGGGATCGATGACCACCACGAACACCGCGTCCTTGGGAAAGTATGGCGCTGAACCGGCCAGCAGGCGTGCGCCCATGGCGATGTTATAGGGCTCCGACTGGTGAGTAATGTCCAGAATGCGCACCCCCGGCGCGATGCCGTCCATCACCGCCTTGCAGATGCCCACCGCGTCGTCCTTCACATCGAAATCGGTCATGAAGCCGATGACCCGGGTCGGCGCGGGCTGTTGCGCCGCCGCCGTCCAGGCCCATACGGCCGCCATCGCCACTGCCAAAAGAAGCTTCACTGTCTTGCGCACACGCTTCGCCTCCATGCTTTTCCTTATCGTAGAACTCTGCCGCCCCGCCTCGATCCGGTCTCAAGGCTGGCCGGGTATTTCGTCTACCGCTACAGAGTTGCCGGGCAACCCTAGGTTGGCCGCCAACCCATTGTAGGCAGTCCCCGCCGAGGCTTCTCTTTCTACCTGGTCTCGTTTGCCAGCCAGGACCGCAGCACTTCGTCTGCGCGCCGCTGCCATCCCTCCCCGGTAGCCCGCAGCCCTTCGGCTACATCCGGAGAGAGCCGGATCGATATTGGAACCTTGCGAGGAGCCTTCTGAGGCCCACGCCTCCGCGCAGACAGAAGCATCTCCTGCTCAGCTTTCGGCAGCGTGGAGAACGGCTTGAAGAGGGCAACGTCCTCGGCTGTGATCTCTCTCACTTCGCCGTCCTTATCAATCAATGGTTTGCGGTTTGCCATAAAGTTTCGCCTCCCTTTTGTTGGGTTTACGAAAACTGATCACTCGGATACCATCCGGCTTCGGAATCTAGCAGAGCAGGTGCAGCCGCTTGCCTAAATACCCCACCGCGATGCGCCGCGTCTCGCCCTTGCGCCCATAGTCCGCAATCAATGCCGTCTCGAAATCGAAATCAATTGCCCGGTCGAATGGGAGCGCCCGTTCACGGATATTGCGCTCATTCTTTGCCGGGTCGTACGTGATCTCCATGGCCTTATTGTATATGCAATCCGGTAAAATCCAGGCAAATTGTAGTACTAAGTTAGAGCCATTCGGTTTGTTGGAATACCATTTCGGATTCCTGTCAGGAATCCATCTCCGGAAGAAAGACGGAAAACACCGCGCCCCGGCCCGGCCCCCGCTGGCTGGAGCGCGCTCGAATCTTTCCGCCCCGCTTCTCGGCCATCTGACGCGCCACCCACAGGCCCAGCCCGGTGCCGGTGCCGTCCTTGGTGCTGAAGAAGGGGTCGAAAATGCAGTGCATGGTCTGCGGGCTCATTCCATGCCCGCTATCGGCCAGGGTGAGCTTGATTCCGCGCCGCCCGCTCGGCCAGTCGGTGGCCTGGCGCTCGCGCAGAACCATGCGCCCCCCGGCGTCCATGGCGTCCAGCGCGTTGGCAAACAGATTGGCGACAATCTGGCGCAATTCTCCGTCGAAAACCAGCACCGGCTCCTTGCTGGAATACTGCCGCTCCAGAGTGACTTCGGATGAGCGAAGCCGCCGCTCGTACAGCGCGGCAACCGAATCCAGGATGACTCTGATTTCGGTGCGGACCGGGTTGGTGTTCTGGCGGAAGAAGCTCAAGGTCTGGATCGTGATGTGCGAGATGCGCCCCAGTTCGGCCTGCGCCATTTCCAGGAAATTGCGCGTATTGGGCGTGAGCATCTGGTCGCACTGCATCAGGTAAAGCAGGTTGGTCACCGCCGCCAGCGGGTTGTTGATTTCATGCGAAATCGAGGCCGCCATGCGCCCCACCACGGCCAGCTTCTCGGCCCGCAGCAGCGCTTCCTCCGCCCTCTTGGCCTCGGTGATATCTACCCCCAGCAAAATCACCCCAGAGACCGTTCCGTCCGCCCCGCGCATGGGTTGGAGCACCAGGTTCAGGAATCGCGCCTCGGACGGCTGGCCTGGGCTGCGCACCAGGTTGAAGGGAAGCGCATGACCGGTAAACGGCTGGCCTGTCCGGTAAACAAGGTCCATGCGTTCGATCGCGCCCGGCCTCTCGGCCTCGCCTAGAGCTTCCCGAATAGGCTTGCCGATCACATTCCGGTGCCCGATCATCTCTCGATGGAGACGGTTGCTGAATTCAAATACATGATCCGGACCGCGGAAAACGGCCACGAATGCCGGCGCCTGCTCAAACAATTCGGCCAGGCGCTTTCGCTCGTCGCGGTGCGCCTCTTCCGCCTGTTTGCGCGCGGTAATGTCGCAGTTGATGCCCAGGATGCGAACGGCGCGGCCGTCCGAGCTGCGAAGAACCGTTGCCCGCCCTTCCACCCAGTGAATGGAGCCGTCCGGCCAGACGACACGAAATTCGTGGCGATATTCGGCGATCTCGTCGATGGCGCGCTGGATGGCCTGCATGGCGCCCAGGCGATCTTCGGAATGGAAGGTAGCCGTGCACTCGTCCCTGGTGGTCAGTTGCTCCGGAGGGCGGCCAAAAATCTCGGCGCTGCCCGAAGTCCAGACCACCTTGTTGGTCTCCAGGTTCCAATCCCAGGTGGCCAACCCTCCGGCCTTCTGCGCCAGCCGAAGCCGTTCCTCGTTGATCCGCAGCGCCAGTTCTGCCCTGTGGCGTTCGGTGATGTCGCGGGAGGTGCCGGCGACGGCCTCGACCTCGCCGTTGAGCCCGATCACCGGGGCCAGAATGTGCTCAAAGGTCCTGGTTCCGTGAGCCCCCTCGTACGGGCCTTCCCCACGGACTGGAAGCCGCGTCGCCACCACCTGTTCGATTTCGCGGTCGCGCCATTCGGCGCGCCACCGGGGATAGCCCAACTCCTGGCAGGTCTTCCCGATCGCCTCGTCCCAGGTCAGTCCCCACAGGGCGAGCAGCGCCTCATTGGCATACACAAAACGGTGCTCCCGGTCGAAGACGAAGACCATATCGGGGGTATTCGACAGCGCCGCTCTGTAGGCCCGCTCCACCCGCTCCAGACGGGATTGCTCCCGCTTGTGAGCCGTTACGTCGCGGAAGGAGACTGAAATGCCATCCTCGCCCGGATAGGCGTGTATCTCCAACCATTGGAAGCTGCCCTCTCCGGCGCTGCGAAAATCGAAGTGCTGCGCCGCGCCGGTCTCGGTGGCAATCCGGCAGCGCCGCGCCATCTCGCTGTCCTCGCCGTCCGGCCACGCGTCCCAGAGTGGCCGCCCCGGCAGATGGCCGTCTTCGTCCCGCATCAGCTCGCGGGCCGCTGGGTTCATGTAGATAATCCGGTACTCCAGGTCAAGCACCACGAACGCATCGGAAATGTTTTCCAGCAGATGGCCGATGAACGGGGACTTGGGGCGGGCAATGGGGCGAAAAGTGGTCACAGGCTCACCAGCACAGGGATGGCAGGGAATTCATCCCGATTAGAATACCTCAGTCCCAAGCCTCCCGTGGAATCGGCGCGGGTTGAGCAAATATGCCCCGCCGCAGGAGCGGAAGCGCCCGTCCTCCCTGTTGACTTGCATCTCTTCCTGCCTGTTCCTCGTCGCCTTCCTGGCGCGTTACCATCGCAATCAGGATGACCCGCGCGTGCTGCTTCCTCTTTTTCCTTTTGTCCATGGTGCTGGCGTCGCCCGCCGGCGCCCGGCCCCGTCCGATTGTGGTCAAAGTCGTGGTGGTGGCCATGCTCGAGGTGGGCGCCGACCTGGGCGATGCTCCCGGCGAGTTGCAGTTCTGGGTAGAGCGCGACCATCTCGATCGCGTCTATCCGCTCCCCGCCGCCTATCACCCGGTGCGCATGAACGCGCTGGGGGAGATGGCGGTGCTCACCGGCCAGGGTACGGCGCATGCCGCTGCCACCATCATGGCCCTGGGCCTGGACCCGCGCTTCGACCTGAGCCACGCCTACTGGATCGTCGCCGGCATTGCCGGAGCCAGCCCGGACCGTGCCTCACTGGGTTCGGCGGTCTGGGCCCGCAGGGTGGTGGATGGCGACCTGGCCTACGAGATCGACGCTCGCGAGATTCCACCCGGCTGGCCGACAGGCTATGTGCCGCTGCGCAAGGCAACGCCCTTCGAGCAGCCTCCGGCTCCTTTGGATGGCCAAGTCTATGCGCTCAACAGCAACCTGGCCGAGTGGGCCTTCAACCTGACTCGCGACACCCCGCTGCCCGACTCCGATCGCCTCAGGGAGATTCGCAGCCACTTCGACGGCACAGCCGCCAACCGCCCGCCCTTCGTCACCATGGGCGATGAGCTTTCCTCTTCAACCTACTGGCACGGCAACCTCTTCGACGCCTGGGCCGCGCAGTGGGTGAGTTACTTCACCGGCGGCGAGGGAGAGTTTGCCGTCACCGCCATGGAAGACACCGGAACCCTGCAGTCGCTCGCCTTCCTGGCCCAGGCCGGGCGCGTGGACCTCAGCCGCATCCTGGTGCTGCGAACGGTCAGCAACTACGACCGCCAGCCCCGCGGCATGAGCGCAGCCGAAAGCCTCGCAAACCAGCGCGTCAGCAAGTTCGGCGCTTTTCTTCCCTCGCTCGAAAGCGCATACACCGTCGGCCACGTGGTGGTGAACGAATTGCTCACCTATTGGCCGCTCTATGCCGGCTCGGTCGCCGGCGCGGACCGGGCTGCATCTCCCAAGCCGTAGGGCGGTTCTCTCTTGCGCCTTCGCCGTCCCCGGATCGACTTCCTGAAATTCTCTGAAACGATCTTTCTCCATTTAGCACTATGGAGCATGGAACACATCGCGCTTTGATCCGATGAATCCAGACTTTCTAGGAGGAGACACCTATGAAATCCCGTGCAGTTGTTCTCGCAGCAGCGCTGATCTTGATGCTCAGCTCAACCACCGCGGCATTGGCCCAGGCCGCAACAAGGGAAGTGAGGGGGCCGATCTGGATCTCCGTTCCGGCCTCCGCTCATGCTTTGCAGGCCATCCAGGTGAAGGCCCCCGCGGCGGGCAACCTCACCATCACCGTCACCGGCACCCTGGTCTATGAGCACACGCTGGGCACCGAGGGCTCCTATTGCCTCCAACTGTCGCAGATCTCCGGCAACGTCGGCGGTTGCGTGCCCGACGCGGGCTCGGATTCGGCGATTCGCTCCTACGTCGCGGCCGACTTTCCAACCACGGTGCCTGGATTCGGCGCCAGCGCCCAATACTCCATCGTCCGCACCATTCCTGTCGCGGCCGGCGACACCTATACCTTCTATCTGAATGGCTACGAGTCGAACCTGAACACCAGTTGGCTCTTCCAGCCCGCAATGACGGCTCTCTTCGTTCCGGGTACGCTGCTTCCCTGACACGAAGTTCCCGGTCCCCTCACAGGGGCGTCCAGCACTGGCCGGCCAACATCGGCTCTGTGCCCTGGCCGCCCCTGTTGCAGTTCCAGCGGAAGTTAGACTTCAGTGCCCACTGGCTCTCGCCTCTCGCTCACGGAGCAACGCCTTTCGCCGCAATCTTCCCTTTTAACGAGAGATAAACCATAAGCAAGTCGCCTGCCCTCCCTTGCGCGCGCGTCCCCTTGGCGAGAGGGGGCCTGACAGTGCAGAATGCTTGAGTTCCGCAAATTTTGCGATCGACTGCTTCCTGGCCGCTCTTTTCTTGCCCGGCGGCAGTGCCGGCACAAGGAAGACTGCATGCATTCTGTTTGGTTTGGCGAGTTTCTGGGCACTCTGGTGCTGGTGCTGCTGGGCAACGGCGTCAATGCCGGCGTCACGCTGCGCAAGTCGTATGCAGCCGCCGCGGGCTGGATGGCGATCTGCGCCGGGTGGGCGCTGGCCGTCTTGTGCGGCGTGCTGGTGGCGCAGGCTTTCGGCAGTCCCGGCGCCAACCTGAATCCCGCCATCACCTTGGCCGCCGCCGTCACCAGCGGAGATTATTCGCAGTTGGCGAGCATGTGGTCGGCGCAGTTGCTGGGGGCCATGGGCGGCGCTGTCCTGATGGCTCTGCACTATGCGCCACACTGGGAACTCACGCCCGGACCCGCCGACAAGCTGGGCATCTTCTGCACCAATGCCGCGGTGCGCAGCCCCTTCTTCAACACCCTCAGCGAGGCGCTGGGAACTGCGGTGCTGGTGGTCGTCGCTGCGGCCATCGGCTCTCACGGAGTTTCACCCTCCGGCCCGGCCGGCGGCGTGGGACCGTGGCTCGTCGCCAGCCTGGTGTGGGGCATCGGCCTCTCGCTGGGCGGCACCACCGGCTACGCCATCAACCCGGCGCGCGATCTCGGCCCCCGGCTGGTCCATTGGCTGCTCCCCATTCCCGGCAAGGGCGGCTCCAACTGGCGCTACGCTCCCATTCCCATCGTCGGCGACCTGGCGGGCGCGGCCCTCGCGGGGCTGCTGCTGCGCTACGCTCATCTGTAGCCGGACGCCGCTCATGAAACCGTGGTCGAGTGCATCCGGTTCCGGCCCTGTGCTTGAGTTGTATCCTTGCCCTGACGGTCCTGTCTGACAGCTCGGCCCGCCCGCTCAGAGTGCGTTCAAGATGAAAAGCCTCACCCCGCAAACGGTTCTCCAACTCGATCCCCGCGACAACGTCCTGGTGGCGCTGGTCCATCTAGCGCCCGGCGCCGTGGCGCATCTGGACACCCTGCAAATTCCCGTCGCCGAGGCCATCCCTGCCAAGCACAAGATGGCGCTCGAAGCTCTGCGGCCCGGCGACCTGGTTTTTCTCTACGGCATGGTGGTGGGCGAGGCGGTCAAGGCCATTCCGCGCGGAGGCCTTCTGACCCCTGGCAACGTACGCCATCGCGCCCAGGCTTACTCGGCCGCGCGCCAGCCCGTCGAGTTTGCCGCGCCCTCCGCTTCGGCCTGGACCGGCCGCACTTTCATGGGCTACCACCGCGACGATGGCCAGGTCGGCACGCGCAACTACTGGCTGGTCCTGCCGCTGGTCTTCTGCGAGAACCGCAATGTCGAGCGCATGAAAGAAGCCCTCGAAGAAGAATTGGGCTACGGCGGCCCGTCGAGTTATCGCCGCCATGTGCGGCGGCTCATTCAGGCGCGGAACCGCGGCGGCGCTTTCCCGCCATCGACTCCCGCCATTGCGGAAGGCATCCCGGCAAGTTTCGCGCAACCGGCTGAGCCGGCTACCGCTCAGTCCTCGCCCGCGGCGCGGGTCTTCGCCAACCTCGACGGCATTCGCTTTCTCACCCATCAGGGCGGATGCGGCGGAACCCGCCAGGACGCGCAGGCTCTCTGCGGTCTGCTGGCCGGCTACATCCATCACCCCAACGTCGCGGGGGCCACGGTGCTCAGCCTCGGCTGCCAGAATGCGCAGACGAGTTTGCTGATGGACGAGTTGCGCTCCCGCGACGCCGAACTGCGCAAGCCGGTGCTGGTCTTCGATCAGCAGAAGTCGGGACGCGAAGAGACGCTGATGAACGCGGCGCTGGACGCGACCTTTGCCGCTTTGGCCGAAGCCAACCGCATCGCGCGCGCCCCCGCGCCGCTCTCCGCCCTGACCGTGGGCCTGAAGTGCGGCGGCTCGGATGGATTCAGCGGCATCTCGGCCAATCCCACCGTCGGCTACGTATCCGATCTTCTGGTCGGCGCGGGCGCGAAGACGCTGCTGTCTGAGTTTCCCGAACTGCACGGCGTGGAGCAGGAGATCGTCAACCGCTGCGCGAGCGATGCCCTGGCGCAAAGATTTGTCGACCTCATGCAGGCCTACTCCGCGCGTGCCAAGGCCGTGCATTCGGGATTCGAGATGAACCCCTCGCCGGGCAACATCGCCGACGGGCTCACCACCGACGCCATCAAGTCCGCGGGCGCGGCCCGCAAAGGCGGCGTCTCAACGATCCAGGACGTTCTCGACTTTCCCGAGTACGCTCGCACCCCGGGACTCAACCTGCTCTGCACGCCCGGCAACGACGTCGAGTGCGTCACCGCGCAGGTGGGCGCGGGCGCGAGCCTGGTCCTCTTCACCACCGGACTCGGCACGCCCACCGGCAATCCCATTGCGCCGGTGATAAAAATCTCCACCAGCTCCGCGCTCGCCGCCCGCATGAGCGACATCATCGACTTCGATGCCGGCGCCATCGTCACCGGCCAGGCGACCACGGCCGAGTGCGCTGGAAAACTGCTGGAGCTCTCGATTGAAGTGGCCAGCGGCGCGCGGCTCACCAGGGCGGAGCTGTTGGGCCAGAACGATTTCATTCCCTGGAAGCGCGGAGTCTCGTTGTAGACATATAAAGTGCGTCGCAAAAAAAGCGCGCCGTGAAAATCTCCGGCCTTTCACTCCAGGTACGAAGCCACCACCGCCAGCGCCGCAATCGCCGCCGTTTCCGCGCGCAGAATGCGCGGTCCAAGCGACGCCGCCCGCCAGCCGTTGGCGTCGAACAGCGCTTCTTCTTCCGGAGCCCAGCCGCCTTCCGGGCCAACGGCAATCTCTAGCGTGGGCATCTCCTCCTCGGCCGCGGTCACGGCTTCATCCAGGGCATTGCGTAATGTGGTGGTGCGCTCCTGCTCGGCCAGCACAATCCGCGTCGCCTCTGAAGCCGCACGCACGCGCGCCGCAAGCGGGGCCGGATCGAAGATGATGGGCACGTCGGAACGCCGCGCCTGCTGCGCCGCTTCATGCGCGATGCGCCGCCAGCGCTCCGCGCGCTTCTCCGCGGCCAGCGCAAGATGCTTTTCCGTACGCCGCGCGATCACCGGAGCCAGCGCCGCGACGCCCAGTTCGGTTGCCTTCTCAATGACCCACTCCATGCGGTCAAACTTATACACTGCCAGCACCAGCGTCAGCGGTAGCGCCGGATCGGCTTCGAACTCCGTAATCAGGTTGAAGCGCACCTCGCTGGAAGACACTGCGGCCACCTCCGCATGAAACACGTGGCCTCCCGCCACCACGTCGGCCTCCATGCCCGGTTGCGCTCGCAGCACGCGCGCCATGTGTTCGGCCTGCGCGCCCACCAGGGTCGCGGTAGCCTCGTCCCAGTACTCGGCAATCCAGCGGCGGCGTGTCACATTTCCCTCCTCGGGTTTCTTCGCGAGGTCTAGTCTATTCCTTTCCCCAGACACACATCAGGGGAACGCTTGAGGCGTTCCCCTGCGGTGTTGCCTTTTGGTTGGAGGTACCGCTACTTCTTCTTGGCCGCCTTTTTTGAGGCCTTCTTCGCGGGTGCCTTCTTGGCTGCTTTCGTGGTTGCCATTTGCCTATTCTCCCTTTCGATGGTTTGCATCGAAGCTGCAACAGTTAGTGCAGTTGAGGAATGTATAGATTCATGTTTCATCGGTGTCAAGAGAAAAACGAAGCAACGGTGGAAAAATAGGCAACTATTTTCCAGCCCGGAATCGAGAACCGCCTCGATGGATCAGATCACATGCCGCGACTTGAGCAGTGCCAGAGCCAATCCGACAACCAGATCGTGCCAGCTATGCGCAAACATCCCCGCGCGCAGACTGCGCCGAAACAGCGCGAGCACGCTGAACAGCGCTCCAAATACTGCCAGCAACACCATGCTGCGCGCTCCCTGGTATGCGTGCGCACCGCCGAACACCGCCGCCGAAAGCAGCACGCCCGCCACCACCCCTCCACGCGCCCAGCCGATGAACTGGCGCTGCAGGTAGCCGCGAAACACCGTCTCCTCGACAAAGCCCACCAGCAGGCACAGCAACGTCCAGGCGGCAATCTCTTTCGCATCGGAGGGCGCCAGTTGCGCCAGCGCGCGCAGCGCCTCCTGCTGCGAAGGAGCGAACGCTTGGCCCCCCGCGTGAGTGGCCGGCGCCTGGTGCGTGACTGCCGCTTCAACACCCGACCAGGCCAGGCCCAGTGTGCCCAGCACCATCAGCGAGCAGATCCAAAACCCCAGCGCAAATCCCAGGTCCAATGCAATGGAGCGAAAGCTGAATTGGAATTCACCCAGCAGCAAGCGCAGCGAAGTCCTCCCCAACCGCAATCCCACCAGCACCCACACCAGCAGTCCCGCTTCCATCGCCGCCGTGAAGCCATAAGTGGCCATCCGGTTCAGCGGACCATGCTCGGCCGATAAGCGCGATGCTCCATGAATGGAAATGGCAAGAATCCCTGCCACCAGAACGATGGTGTGCCAGGCAGGCGCAATGGCCTTCGGCGCGACCGGTTCCTGCGGATGTTCGAGTGCAGAAGAATTGAGTGGATCGTTCTCTGAAATCTGCAAAGGTCTCCTCTTCCATCGGGCAGCGCGGTTCAATGCGTACGAATTCTGTGCCAAGAGCGAAAATCTTCGGCTCTCAGCCAGGAACCTGCCGGCCCCGGAGAATCTACTTCCCCGTCCCCTCTGTCAGCGTAACAATCCGGTCTACTCCCGTCACGGTGAACTTCTCCTGCTTGCCGCCCGGCCAGTGCACCTCGATCGCATCCACCGTCGTCGCCTGCCCCAGGCCGAAGTGAGGCCGCTCGTCGTTCGACGAAAGATAACTTCCTCCGCTCAACACATCTCCGCGCTGCTTCATCCCGTTCGCCGTCACATAGACGGTCGTCCCCACCGCATCGCGCGGACTCTTCGGGCCGCCCACCAGTTTCAGTTCCAGCCAATGATTTTTGTTGGGGTCCACATTGCGGAGCAACACCGGGTGGCCGTCCATGACGTTGATCACCGCGTCCAGCTTGCCGTCGTTGAACAGGTCGCCCACCGCCATCCCGCGCCCGGCAATCAACACCGCAAGTCCCGAACCCTCGACAGCAGGAACGTTTTCAAAGCTCTTGCCCTGCACGTTGTGAAACAGCATCGGCCGCTGCTTCCAACTGGTGCCCCAAGCGTACTTGTCCGCCTGAGGGTAAACGTGCCCATCGGACATCAGCAGGTCCTTCCAGCCGTCGTTGTCGTAATCCAGAAACGCATCGCCCCAGCTGAGGAAGGGAACCGTGATCTCGCCCAGACCGATCTGGTAGCTGATGTCGGTCAGGTTGGCGTCGCCCTCGTTGCGATAGAAGGGCTTGTAGTCGTCGGAGAAGGTGGTGTCGAAGACGGCCAGCATTCCGTTGTTCTGGTAGTCGCCCACCGCAATGCCCATCGAAGCCGTCTCGCGCCCCGCCTCGTTCAGCGCAAACCCCGAGTCGTAGCTAACATCCTCAAACGTTCCGCCGCCCTTGTTCAGATAGAGATAGTTGGGCGTCGAGTCGTTGCCCACCAGCAGGTCCATCTTGCCGTCGTTGTTGATGTCCACAAACAGCGCGCCCAGCCCGTAGTAGCCCGGCTTGTCGGCCACGCCCGCCTTGTCGCTCACATCCGTAAAGGTTCCGTCTCCATTGTTGTGGAACAGATGGTCCGGCTCGCCCTTCAGCCCCCGCGGCCCGCAGGCCACCGGCTCGCCGCGGAAGGTGCAGAACGCATTGGTCGCTCCGCCCTCGCCGCTCTTCGGCGGGTCCGCCCAATCCCAGTGCAGGTAGCCGGCTACAAACAGGTCCAGTCGCCCGTCGCCGTCGTAGTCGCCCCACGTGGCCCCGGTCGACCAGTTGCCCAGTTGCACGCCCGCCTTTTCCGCCACATCGGTAAACGTGCCGTCGTGATTGTTGTGGTACAGGCGATTCTTGCCGAAGTTCGACACAAAAATATCCGGCCAGCCGTCGTTGTCGTAGTCGGCAATGGCCACGCCAAAGCCCCAGCGGTCGTTGGTCACCCCGGCCTTCTCCGCCACATCGGTAAACGTGCCGTCATGGTTGTTGTGAAACAGCGCTGCATGGGGCGGCGCCTCCTTGCCCGTCAGCGCGTCCACCGTCGAGCCGTTGACGATATAAATGTCCAGCCAGCCGTCGTTGTCATAGTCGATCAACCCTACCCCCGAGCCCTTGGTCTCGATGATGTAGTCCTTGGCCAGCGTGCCCATCTTGTGCGTCCAGTGGGTCAGCCCCGCCTTTTCCGAGTCGTCGATGAACACGATCGGACCGTTCTTCACGAATCCGCCCTCGGTGATCGGCCGGTGCAGTGCATCAAGCTGGATCGGATGCGGCGAGGTGTTTTCCTGGCCCGTCATCGCCGGCTTCGTGGCAGTTTGTACCGTGGAAACAGCGCCGCCGGTTACGGCTTGTGCGGAAAGAAGCGCGGAAATTCCCGCCGCCAGCAGTCCCAGGACAGTGGTGGTGCGCAGTGCCTCAAACATGGCAGTCAGTATACGGGCTGGGATGGAGGCCAGTCTCGCCCGAAAGGTGGAGGGGAGATCGGGCACGAAGCGCGCCGTGCCAACTTCGGTGGGGAGTATAAGATTTCGGAAGCTGTGTACGTGCCTGCATCAGCAGGCGGTCCAGGAAATGGAATCAACCGCCTTGAATCCGCGCAGGTACTTGGGTCGGGAAGCGACGCCGATGCGTGCCTATCCTACGCGGCGGGAGTTTGGGCTTCCAGCTTAGCCAATCTACGGTTTATGTCCAGGGTATGAATCAGTTGTTCAATCTTGGCGTCGGTGGAGTCGAACCGCGATTCCAGACGTTGAATCTGACCGAGCAACTTCTGCTCCAGCGAGATTAGTTTGGCGTCAATTTCGCTGTGCCTGGCCTCCGCCAATTTGTCCTGGTTAGCCAGTCTGGCATCGACCGCTCGCTCAAAGGTATCGAACCGCTTTTCAAGATTGTCCATCCTGCCCGCGAGCGCCCGCAACTCGGGCGTCAAGAAATCCTGCAGAACCTGGCGGACATCTTCAACGACACTCATGCCATTCATTCTGACGGCCTTGAGAAGGCCTGTCAACAGGAGACGCCATGGCGAGCACAAACGATCAGCTCCGCACAATAGTGGATGAGTTGACTTTCTGCCTGGGAGGTTGCATTTCCCCGTCTCAAGACCCTGGTGTATGCTTCTCCGGACGGCAGCAGCGGCTTTTCATGAGCCCTGCGTCCGCAACACATGCCGTCGAAAAAGAGTCTCGGCAAGGGGAGAAAGTCATGAGCATGTTCGATCCAGTAAGAGTCTTTCAGTGCCCCAACTGCAACGAGACCATTGACGCATCGGCCCTGCAATGCCGCTTCTGCTCCGCTCCCATCGACCCCGACATGGCCGAAGCCGCGTCCGCCGTCATGGCCAAAGTCAACCAGGCTTGCAGCGACGCCAGCTTTATCAAGACCACGGCCTGGGCCATCCTGGTCGCCTTCGCTTTCAGATTTGTCCCCATCGTCTCCGGGCTGGGCTCGATGGCCTTCCTCATCCTCTTGGTTGCCGTCCCGGCGATGGCCCTGCGCTGGTGGACCAAGTTCGCGCGCATTGTCAGCAGCGAAGCAGATTTTCGACGCGCCCGGCGAACCGTGGCCGCCATCGGAATTCCTGTCTCAATCCTCCTTGTGATGGTGTTGGCCGTCCTCTTCCTCGGTCTCTCTGCGCCCTTCCGAAACAGGTGAGCCGCCTTCCAATCCATCCGTGCTCCAGTGCCTCGACCGATCCCTTTCGCCCGAGAAAAGCCTTCTTGGTTTCCGTTGCCGCCCCTCCGGCCTGCAATGGGGTATAAGATGGCTGCGAAGCGCGCGGAGGCTCTAGATCCGCGCGCTCACAAGCACCTGTGATTTCCATCACATACGGCATTTTGGACACTGTTAGTCTAAAAGCGACCCCTGGGGGTCGAAAAGGGCACAATGCATTCATTTCCTGCTGTCGATCCAATTCCTCTGCCGGCCCCGATATGGCTGCTGAAACTGCTCCATATCGTCACCCTGGCCTTGCACTTCGTTGCCGTGGAAATGCTGCTTGGAGGACTGCTGCTTGCGGTTCTGCTCAGCCTCTTCCGCGGCTCGCCGTCATCCCTGGTCGGCGCGCGCGCTGTGGCCCGCCGCCTCACCGTGGTCATGACCTTTGTCATCAACCTGGGCGTGCCGCCGCTCTTGTTTTCGCAGGTGCTCTATGGCCGCGCGCTCTACACCAGCAGCGTGCTGATCGGCATTTACTGGATTTCGATCATCGCCATCCTCACCCTCACCTATTGGCTGCTCTATCAGTTCAGCGCGCGGCTGGCGGCCGGAAAATCGGCCTGGTTTACGGGCCTGTCCGCCTGGGTGCTGGCCGGCTTCATCGCCCGCCTGCTCTCCACCAATATGACCCTCATGCTTCGGCCTGAAGTGTGGCGCGGCATGTACTCGGCCTCGGCCATGGGCGCTTATCTGCCCACCGGCGACCCCACCCTCACGCCGCGCTGGCTGCTGATGCTGGCCGGCGGCCTGTTCATCGGCGGGTTGTGGCTGGTTTACCTTTCCGGCCGCTCCACCTTCACCGCGGAGGAGAAGAGTTTCCTCGCCGGCCTCGGTGGCAAGGTTGCCGCCGTCTTCGGCGTGGTCTATCTGGCCGCCGGCTTGTGGGCTGCCGGCGTACAGCCGGAAATCGTCAAGACCGGCCTGCATACTGACGCTCTCTACAAGTTCGCCGGGTTCGCCGGATACGGCTGGCTGGCCCTGGTCGTGGTCGCGGTTCTCACGGCCGCCATTGCCGGGTTCGGCAGAATCTCCGCAAGCTGGCTGGGCTGGGTGGGCGCAGTGCTCGCGCTGCTCATCGAGATCCTGTTCACCGTCTATCGCGACGGCGTCCGCGACCTCACCTTGCTCGCCAAGGGCTACAACGTCTGGGACCGCGCCGTGGCCACCAACTGGTGGGTCGTCGGCCTCTTCCTGGTGCTGTTTGTCGCCAGTCTGGGCGTCGTCGGTTGGCTCGTGTCTGTCGTGGCCCGCGCCAGGAAAGTAATGGAGGCCGCGGCCTAACTCCCCGCGAAGAGATTGCCATGACCGAACAGACTCACCTCGTACCCGTCGCGGAAGAACCCGGCGAAAAGAATACCCGCCGGGCCTTTCTGGCCGCCGCCGGAGCTGCTGGACTTGCCTACACCGTCGCCCTCGCCTATCCCATCTACCGCTATCTGGCCTCGCCCGAAGAGATGGCGCTGAACGCCACCGCCGTCACCGAGGTCACCCTCAAGGACGCGCAGAAACTGCCCGTCGGCTCCGTGCTCATGTTCAAATTCGGCACCGCGCCGGCCATGCTCATCCACCATCAGGATGGCCGCTGGATCTCCATGACCGCCGTCTGCACCCATCTCGGCTGCACCGTGCAATATGAGCCCCAGGCCGACCGCATTCACTGCGCCTGCCATGGCGGCGTCTACGACCCGTATACCGGCGCCAACGTCAGCGGGCCGCCGCCCAAGCCGCTCAAGCTCTTCAAGGTGGCCGTCAACGATTCCGGCGTCGATGTTTCGCGTGCGTAACGAAAAGGATATGAAGGCATGACTTCAAAGTCGATTTACAACTGGATCGATGAGCGCCTGGGCCTCAGCGAACTGGCCGCCTTTGCGCGCCACAAGACCGTCCCGGTCCACTCCCAATCCTTCTGGTACTACTGGGGCGGCATCTCGCTGTTCCTCTTCCTCGTCCAATGCTTCACCGGCGTTCTCTTGCTGGTCTACTACCGGCCCGGCGCAGAAGCCTACGAGTCCGTCCGCCAAATCACCTTCGTGATGCACTTCGGCTGGCTCATCCGCTCGGCGCACGCCTGGTCCGCCAGCTTGATGATCTTCTCCATCCTGGTGCACATGTTCTCGGTCTACTTCATGAAGGCCTACCGCAAGCCGCGCGAGTTCGGCTGGCTCAGCGGCATGGCTCTGCTGGGCATTGCCTCGGTCTTCGGCTTTTCCGGGTATCTGCTGCCCATGGACGAGCTGAGCTACTTTGCCACCAAGGTCGGCCTGCAGATTCCCGCCGCCATTCCCTTCGTTGGCGACGCCATCGCCAACATGCTGCGCGGCGGCCCGGACGTCAGCGAGTTCACCGTGCAGCGCTTCTTTGCGCTCCATGTTGTGGTGCTCCCTGCACTCTTCCTGCCCCTGCTGGGCTTCCACCTCTGGCTCGTCCAGCGTCACGGCAACGCCGCGCCGCCCTCCGTTGAAGCCCTGCCCGCGTCCCAGCGCAAGAGCATGCCCTTCATGCCCAACTTCCTGCGCAAGGACCTGGCCATGTGGCTCATCTCGCTCAATATTCTCGCCCTGCTGGCCTCGGTCTTTCCCTGGTCGCTGGGCAAGCAGGCCGACTCGCTGGTGCCCGCCCCGGCCGGCATTCATCCCGAGTGGTACTTCATGAGTCCCTTCGAGATGCTCAAGCTGCTCGGCCTGGTCAAGTGGTTGCAAGGAGAACCCGGCGAAATTGCCGGAATCCTGCTCTTCACCCTGGGCATCGTCCTCTGGATTCTGATTCCGTTCTACGACACCACCCAGGAGTCGGGAAGGCGCAGCCGCGCGGCGCACTACTTCGGCCTGCTGGCCATCTTCGCCCTGCTCACCACCACGCTCATCGGCTATTGGACCATTCGGTAACATAGCGGCTAGCTTCTCGCTTCTTGCTTTCAGCTTGATCGTGCCCAGTTGTAAAGTTTGGGTTGGGCGGGATCGGGTTGAGCGCCAGGCGTTCGGAGCTAGCAGCTAGCAGCTAGAAGCTAGGAGCTTACAGATGAACTATCCATTCTGGGACATTCCGATTCTCGGCTCCGGCTGGGTCATCGGCATCATCGCCATCTTCCATGTCATGATCTCGCAGTTCGCCGTCGGCGGCGGTGTCTACCTGCCCATGGCCGAACGCAAGGCCCTGCGCATGAAGGACCCCGAGGCCCGCGCCGCCTGGCTCAAGCAACTGGCCAGCCACTCCAAATTCTTTCTCATCCTCACCGGCGTCTTCGGAACCGTCAGCGGCGTGGGCATCTGGTTCGCCATCGGCCTCACCCACCCCGAAGCCACCAGCACCCTCATTCACAACTTCGTCTTCGGCTGGGCCATCGAGTGGGTCTTCTTCATGGTCGAACTCACCACCATCGCCGTCTACTACTACACCTGGGACAAGATCGACGAAAAGCTCCACCTCGCCGTCGGCTGGGTCTACGCCGGCGCTTCGGTCGCCACCCTGGTCATCATCAACGGCATCCTCACCTTCATGCTCACCCCCGGCGACACCTGGCTCGGCGTGGCCGGAACCGGCCAGGAAGCCAGCAAGTTCTGGAACGCCTTCTTCAATCCCACCTACTGGCCCAGCCTCTTCCTGCGCGCCTGTGTCTGCTGCGCCCTGGCCGGCATCTGGGCTCTCATCACCGCCAGCCGCATCGACGGCGACCAGCAGCCCGCCCTCAAGACCGCCATGGTCAAGTGGAGCGTCAAGTGGCTCGTGCCTTCCTTCGTCGCCACGCCCTTCCTGCTCATCTGGTACCTCTGGATGGTCCCGGCATCGCAGCAGGCCTTGCTCTCGCTGGGCATTGACACCATCGGCTCGGGAACCTTCTCCTCCGTCACCCGCATGGCCCTGATCATCATCGTCACCTCGGCCACCATTGTCGGCGTCGCTTACTTCCTGGCCTACCGCAACCCCATCGACTTCAACCTCTCCCACGCCATGGCCGTGCTGCTGCTGGCCCTCATCGCCACCGGCGCCGGCGAATACTCCCGCGAAATGCTGCGCAAGCCCTACGTCATCGGCCGCTGGATGTTCTCCAACGGCGTCCGCGTCAACAGCATCGCCCGCATCAATCAGGAGGGCTACCTGGCCCACTCCGAGTGGACTTGGAACGACTCTACTTCCAGTTATTCCCGCGGCGAAGCCATCTTCCGCGGCGAGTGCGGCTCCTGCCACACGCTCAACGGCTATCGCCCCCTCCGCCAACTGCTCGACGGACGCGACCGCACAGGCATCGGCAACTTCGTCACCATGCTCCACGACTACAAGCCCGACTCGCCCTACCGCCGCTTCATGCCCCCCATGGTCGGCACCCGGCAAGACATCGACGACCTCACCAACTACCTCAACGCCCAGGTCAGCCCGCAAGCTCCCGGCGCGCAAAAGCCGGTGCAAACGGCGCAGAAGTAGATTTCTCTTATCGCTTCTTCACCACCAACGGTCGAAGGCCCGCGACCCACGCGGGCCTTCGTCGTTGGCGCCTGATCATCCGGTGTACGAAAACCCGGCGGCAGGTATAGACTCTGACCGAACGTCCAATCCCATTCATCGAAAGGTGGAGAACATGCGCGGGCCTTTGTGTGCGGTCGTTGGTTTTGTTGTCCTGGGATGGAGCGCATTTTCGCAGCAAGCCGTTGCGCCTCCCTCTGCGGCGCGGACACCCGAAAAGCCCCGCATCAGCCTGGACGTAGCGGTAACCGACAAAGCCGGGAAGCCAGTCGGCGAGCTGGAGCCGTTCGACCTGACGCTCTTTGACAACAACCAGCCACGAAAGATATTGAGCTTTCGCAGAACCGACAGCGCGACGGGAAGCCGCATCGATCCGCCGGTCGAAGTCATCCTGGTGATCGACGCCGTGAATTTGCCCTACCAGGCCGTCACTCTGCAACGGCTCGAGGTGGAGAAGTTTCTCCGCCTCAACAACGGGCAGTTGGCATTTCCAACCTCTGTATTCCTCTATAGCAGCCAGGGCCTCATGGTTCAGCCTGCGCCCTCAAAGGACGGCAATGCGCTGGCGAAGGTGCTCGATAAGTCCTCCGGCACGGTTCGCGCCCGAGACCTTGCAGCCGGTGTGTATAGCCTGTTTGAGCAATTCCAGGATTCGTTCAAGACCATGCGGCAAATCGCCGAAAATGAGGCGCGGAAGCCTGGGCGTAAGCTGCTGGTTTGGGTCGGCCCAGGTTGGCCGCTGCTGACCGAGCGGTTCTTCATCGAGTCCAATGAGTCCAGGCAGAATTACTTTCACCAGCTTGCGGCGCTCACCAATCAATTGCGCGAAGCCCGCATCACCATATACAACGTTGCGCCGATTGTGGGTGTCACGCGAGAGTTGTACAAGGGCTATCTGAAGCCGGTCACCGAAGCGCGCAAGATGGAGATTGCCGACCTTGCCCTGGAGGTGATGGCGGTCAACACCGGCGGTCGCGTGCTCGATCCGGGCAACGACCTGGCGGGATTGATTCTGAAATGCCAGAGCGATATCGGCCCCTACTACACCGTTACGTTTGAGCCTCCGCCGGCCGCCGCAGCCGATGAATTCCACGCCCTGCGCGTCGAGGTCACCGGCGACGGGCGTACGGCGCGCTCGCCTATCGGGTATTACGACGAACCATAGAGAACAACACGTGCAACCTGGTGTCATGCCTCTAAAGTTCATTCAATAATTCTCTGTCATCCTGAGCATCGTGTCTCGCGGCGGCGAGTTACGGCTG
>Ga0182013_10000756_pt1 | contig 44966 bp, 28 predicted proteins | sample 612S2MmetaG_FD_120487 | JGI IMG/M metagenome (GOLD analysis project Ga0182013, IMG submission 120487) | Permafrost microbial communities from Stordalen Mire, Sweden - 612S2M metaG | ecosystem: Environmental > Terrestrial > Soil > Wetlands > Permafrost | place: Sweden: Stordalen | collected... | reverse complement strand
GGTCCCCGAGAACTACGTTCCCGTCACTCCGAGTGGCTTTACGCCGCTTCTCCAGGCTCCGCGCCTCGGCGCGCGCATCGGCGCCTCCAATCTCTTCATCAAAAACGACGCCGTCTGCCTGCCCACGCTCAGCTTCAAAGACCGCGTCGTCGCCGTCGCCCTCGCCAACGCGAAGCAGTTTGGCTTCGATACCGTCGGCTGCTCCTCCACGGGCAACCTCGCCAACGCCGTTGCTGCCCAGGCCGCACGCCATGGGCTCAAGACCTATATTCTCGTGCCTTCCGACCTCGAGCCCGCCAAAATCCTCAACACCCAGGTCTACGGTGCCACGCTCGTCCGAATCGACGGCAACTACGACCACGTCAACCGCCTTTGCTCGCAGATCGCCGACCGCTACAACTGGGGATTCGTCAACGTCAACCTCCGCCCCTACTATGCTGAGGGCTCTAAGACCGTCGGCTTCGAAATCGCCGAGCAGCTCGGCTGGCGCCTCCCTGACAACATCGTCTGCCCCATGGCCGGCGGCTCCCTCATCACCAAAATCCGCAAAGCTTTCAGCGAACTCGTCGCCCTCGGCCTCGTCGAAGACAAGCCCGTCAAGTTCTTCGGAGCGCAGGCCACCGGCTGCTCACCCATCTCCACCGCAGTCAAAAACGGGACAGAGCAAATCGAACCGCAGCGGCCCAAAACCATTGCGCGTTCGCTGGCTATCGGCAACCCCGCTGACGGGCCCTACGCCGCCCGCGCCATTCGCGCCTCCGGTGGCTGGGCAGAAGATGTCTCCGACATCGAAATCGTCTCCGCCATTCAGGAACTCGCCGAGACCGAAGGCATCTTCACCGAAACTGCAGGCGGTGTTACCACTGCGGTCACCGCGCGCCTCTACGCACACGGCCGCATCAAGCCCGACGAGCTCACGGTTACCTGCATCACCGGCAACGGCCTCAAGACCACCGATTGCCTGCAAGATGTTTACGAACAAGACCAGGCCATTCGTCCACGACTCACCGATTTTGAAAACTTTGTCGATGAGCGCAACGCCGTCAACGAGGCCCTTCGCCTGGTAGGAGAAAGTTATGCCCGTTAGAGTTCTGCTCCCCAATGCCTTTCAAAAGCACACCAACAACGTGCGCGAAATCTCTTCAACAGCCGCAAACCTGCCCGAGCTCGTCACGGAAATCGAGAATAAATTTCCCGCGCTCCGTCAGCACCTGCGCGGCGAAGACGGCCAGATCCGCCGCTTCATTAACTTCTACGTCAACGAAGAAGACATCCGCTTCCTCGGCAATGAGAAGTATGCTTTCCAGGACAACGACGAGGTCTTGGTCATTCCCTCCATCGCCGGCGGCTGCTGCTGACAGCCTCCAATAGGCTGCCCCTCAGCCAAAGTTGAGGGTCCGCGTAAATCCCACCGAAAAGGGCTTCACATGTGCGGAGAAATTATCTGAAGCCTCTGCGAAAAACCATCTGAAGCCTCCGTTTTGAAGGGTACGGGCTTCGCCCGGTCCGTCAAGTTTCTGTAGTGAACGCTTGGGCTTTAGCCCCCGAGGGCGTTCTTCCTCAAATCGCCCGCATCGTGCCTTTTCCGCAGCCGCTTCGAGCCCCGTGTGATCGCATTCTTCCGATCTCATTGAGGTATGGAATTCAAAGCCGCGCCAATTCAATCCAAGCAAGCGCTTTGACATGAACAAGTTATCACTCCCAAAAAAGTACCGGTGCTATACTTCCCCTGCTCGCATTCCCCAAACGCATGCCCGGAACCATCTACGAATTCGGCGATTTCCGTCTGGATTGCGGCCGCTTCGAGTTAGTGCGTGCCGGCCAAAGTTTGCGCCTGGAACGCAAGCCGCTCGAGTTGCTGATATTTCTCGCGGAAAAAAACGGGCAGCTCGCCACGCGCGAAGAAATCGCTCAACGCCTTTGGCAAAGCGAGGTCTTCGTTGACACCGAACATGGCATCAACACCGCCGTCCGCAAAATTCGCAATGTGCTCCGCGACGATGCCGAAGAATCTCGCTACATCCAAACCGTTACCGGCAAAGGATATCGATTCATCGCGCCACCGAAAATTGTCTATGCGCAAGACAAAGCAACTTCGGCTTCGACACCGGCAAACCCAGTCCCCGCGCTGGAAGATGGGTCGTCTGTTGCTCTCGCCGCGTCCCAACAGCTTTCTTCGTCAAGTCATCATCTCCTGGGCCGCGCGCGCATTGCCGTTGTCTCGACAGCCGTCCTCGCACTTCTCGCAGTTGGTCTCTTCGCCACCGTTCGATGGATACAGAGCCGTGGCCGTCCCGCGATCGCCTCGCTCGCCGTCCTCCCACTCGACAATCTCTCCGGCGACCCGGCGCAGGATTACTTTGCCGACGGCATGACCGACGAGCTCACCACCATGCTCGCCAAAGATTCCACGCTGCGCATCATCTCGCGTACGTCGGTCATGCAGTACAAGCACGCCCGCCAGCCGCTCAAAGACATTGCCCGTGCTCTCGGCGCGGATGGCATCGTCGAAGGCTCCGTTGCGCGCAACGGAGATCATGTGCACCTGAACCTGCAACTGATTCAGGCCGCCACCGACTCGCATCTCTGGGCCGAAAGCTATGACCGCGATGCGCACGACGTGGCCCTATCCGATGAGGCCGCGCGTGCCATTGCCGTTCGACTGCATAGCCCCACCTCGACTGCCACGCCCCCGCGTGCCATTGATCCCGCGGCACACGATGCCTACCTGCACGGGCGTTATCTCTGGCTGAGCAGCCGCGATTCGGAATCTGGTGCGTATTACAAGAAAGCCACTGAGATTCAACCCGACTACGCTGCGGCGTGGGCCGGCCTGGCGAATTACTACGGCAAAGCGGCTGCCGGGGACGAACTCGACCCGCGCATCGCCCTCCCTCTGGAGGAGAAAGCCGCGGAGCGCGCGATTGCGCTCGATCCGAATCTCGCCGAAGCGCACCTGGCCGTTGCTGCAACCTATCTCATTGCTCGATGGGACCCGGTGAATGCCGACCGCGAGGTCCTCCGTGTCATCAGTCTCGATCCCAGCGACGGCGAAGCCTATAACTTCCGCGCCAATGTGTTGGACGCTCTGGGTCGTCATCAGGAGGCTCTCGAGATGGCTAAGAAGGCTGTCGAGATCTCACCATTCGAATACGCTGCCGACATGGCAGCGTTCTATGTGTCTGGCCGGCAATATGACGCAGCCCTTGCGGATTTGGGCCTTCGTCTCGAGGTCGCTCCCAATGATCCCCTATTGTTGTACTTCCAGTGGGATACCCTGCGCCGAAAAGGCAACTATAGGGAAGCAGCCGACGCGCTGGAAAAGTCTTTTACCTCGTCAGGCGACACGCACTCGGCTTCAGCCATTCGCAGCGCCTGGGAGCACGGAGGTTGGCCCGCTGTCGTGCGTTGGCAGTTAGCGCACCACCTTGAACGGCAGAAGAGGGAATACGTCTCGCCAGTAACGCTCGCTGGCTACCACGCTCAACTCCACGAGACAGAGCCGACGCTGTCTCTGCTCGAAGAAGGATTTCGTCAGCATTCTACCGATATCTTGTGGGTCACAATGGACCCAGCGTTCGATTTCCTCGACAGCGACCCGCGCTTCCAGTCCATTCTTCAGCGCATCAACCTGCCAGTAACTTCCATCGCAAACCCCACACGTTGATCCCTCGAAGATCAATTTCCGATGAATGCATTGATCTGTTTTTTGCACCATTTTTGCATCATATTGAACGTTCTTTGACAGCGTTCGCCCCATACTTGCGCCGTGAAAACAGCCACACGGCACGACCCACCACTTGAACTGCCGATTCTCGCGCAGCTCGCGATCGTCCCTGCACCCGCGCCTGCTCTACAGATACCGCGCCTGCACGCGCAGGTCGGCCGCTACTCTCTCTCTCTTGCTGAAACTACCGAGCAACGCGACGCCGCTTGCCGCCTGCGCTTCCGCGTCTTCAACCTCGAACTCGGCGAAGGCCTCGAGAGCTCCTATGAAAACGGCCTCGATCGCGATCGATTCGACGCATGCTGCGAACACTTGCTCGTCGAAGATACACGCGAAACCATTCCCGGCCGCCGCATCGTTGGCACCTACCGCATGCAATCGGGGTGCACGGCCGCGCTCCATCACGGTTACTACTCCGAACAGGAGTTCAGTTTTGCGCCCTACCAAGCCCTGCGGCCCGAAATCCTCGAGCTTGGCCGCGCCTGCATCGATCGCCAACATCGCTCGCCTGAAGTGCTCACACTGCTCTGGCGTGGCATCGCGCAGTATGCTAGTGACATGGGGCTCCGCTATCTCGTCGGTTGTTCGTCCATCAACTCTCAAGACCCGGTAGAAGGCTGGCAGATGTACCGCCAGCTTGAAAACTATCGCGTCCCACCCGAGTTTGAGACTGTGCCCACCGCCGCCTATGCCTGTCCCATCGAACAGGAGGGTGCACACGCACAGCCGTCGCCCTGCCGGTCCGATCAATCGTTGCCGGAGTCCGGCGCGCCGCCGCAACAGCCCGCCCAGCACAGAGTGCCCAAGCTTCTTCGCACTTACCTGGCCATCGGCGCGCGCATCGCCGGTCCCCCCGCATGGGACCGCGCATTCGGCACCATCGATTTTCTGACCTTGCTCGATTTGAAATTGCTCTCGCCGTCCGCGCGCAATCGCTTTCTGGCCCCGCTCACACGGTGAGTTTTCGCGCTGCCCGGCGCGCTGTGGCGCTGGGTTTTCTTCTGCTCTTCTGCTTTTCCCGCGCTCTCTTCATGCGCCTGCGCGGCCCCGACACGCTTGAACGGCGTGCCCAGTGGCTCCACGAATCTGCTGTCTTCGTGATGCGCCGCATGCGCATTGGCCTCAAAATCACCGGCCAGCCCCCCGCCAGTGGCCTCCTCGTCGCCAATCACCTCAGCTATCTCGATATCATGATCTTCGGCGCGGCCCTGCCCTGCTACCTCGTCTCCAAGATCCAAATTGGCCGCTGGCCGTTCTTCGGAACCCTCGCCCGCGCCGGCGGCACCATCTTTGTCGATCGCTCCAGCCGCGCCAGCGCCGAAGCTGTTACCGTCGAAATTGCCAAGCGCCTCAAAGGTCCCATCCCCGTGCTGTTTTTCCCTGAAGGCACCAGCACCGACGGCACAACATTACTGCGCTTCCACTCCCGCTTCTATACGCCCGCTGTCGACGACGCCATCCCCGTCACCGCCGCTGCGGTCCGCTACGTGCTCGAAGATGGCAGTCCCGAGAGTGACGTCTGCTGGTTCGGCGACGACGAGTTCCTGCCCCATCTCTGGAAGGCTCTCGCCGGACCCAACTTCTCCGCCGAAATCCACTTTGGCGAGCCCACAATCTACACCAGCCGCCGCGCCGCCGCCGACGCCACATACGCCGAAATCCAGTCCATGCGCGAGCAGCCATCCCTCGTTCTGCAGTGACTACATCGACGCGGCCATTCGTCTGCACTCGTCTCTCAGGGTTCCCCGATCACTAGCTTGCCTTTGTGACCGTCACTCCCAGTTGAATGAACGGCGCCAGCAGTTTGGCCTTTGTATTCGCCGGCACAATCATACCCGTGATTTCAGTGAGCGGCGCGATCACATAAGGGGAAACCGCGTTAAGCTTTTCTGACGATCCCAGTACCACTGTTTCAGCGGCACTCGCGCTCAGTGCTCTCTTCACATGCGCTTCTTCAAAATCGCCCGTGGTTAACCCGAATCTTGGATGGATCCCCGTGACGCCCATGAAATATGTGTCCGCGTGAATGCGCCCTATCGCTTCAATTGCCGGCGCGCCAATGGCAACCACCGAATGTTTGAAGAGCCTTCCCCCAATGAGAATGACTTCAATGTTTCGATGTTCAACAAATTCCAGAGCAATGGTTGGACTATGCGTCACAACGGTTGCCCGCAGTTCCGCTGGCAGATGCCGCGCGATCTGCACAGCGGTCGTGCCGCCGTCCAAAATCACCACCTGATCCGGCTGCACCATTGCTGCCGCTGCTTGCCCAATCCGCCTCTTCTCATCCGTCGCCACATGCCGTCGCGCCGCAAAATTCCCCATCGCCGGCGAAGCCGGAAGCGCCCCGCCATGCACTCGTTGTAGCAGCCCTTCCGCCGCAAGCTCGCGTAAATCCCGTCGGATCGTGTCTTCCGAGAGATCCAGCTCTTCACTAAGATCCTTCGCCACGACCTGACCATTGCGCCGCAGAGCTTCCAAAATCAGTTGTTTCCGTTGTTGTGTCAGCACAGAACAAATATCGCATGTCGCGTCGTCTTTTTTCACGAAAGTGCATGAAGTTGCATGAAAATGCACATTTAGTTATTCTGGATTCACATCGCATCAGGGAGAGACTCATGAACAGCAGCCAACCCCTCATCATCTTGATCGCCGGACCCTACCGCTCCGGAACCAACGACGACCCTGCGCTGATCCAGAAAAACCTGGACCGTCTGGAATCCATTGCACTGCCCATCTTCGAGGCCGGCCACATTCCAATGATCGGAGAATGGGTGGCCCTCCCCATCATGAAGCACGCCGGATCGAAGTCATTGGCAGACTCCGTCGCTGCGAGGTACCTGCATCCGGTTGCGAGCCGCCTCATTGAGCGTTGCGACGCAGTGTTCCGTATGGAAGGGAACTCCACGGGCGCGGATGAAGATGTCCGCCTCGCTCGCCAGCGAGGACTGCCGGTGTACACGCGAATCGAGGAAATTCCTGGAACTTGTTTTGAGCAACGTTAGTCGCTGGGATCCTTCGACGAGCCTAAAGTGAAGCCGGCGGCGCCCCCGTCGAGCCGCGCACCACCAGGCTCGTCGACACCAGGTACTCCCGCTGTATCTTCGGATTGTTTGGATCTTCCGCCTGCTGGCGCAAGGCGTCAAACGCCGATCGCGCCAAATCTGTGCGCGACAGCCGAATCGTCGTGAGCGGCGGCAGCGTAAACTCGGCAAAGTCGATGTCGTCCAATCCCACCACGGATACATCGTCCGGCACACGCAGCCCCGCCATGTAGGCGGCGCGCAGTACCCCAATCGCCGTCATGTCATTCGAGCACAGAATCGCCGTCGGCCGCGTCCCCAACTCCTGCAACTGCGAGAATCCAACCATCCCGCCTTTGAGCGTGTGATCGCATTCGATAATCCACTTCTTCTGGATCGTGAGCCCCGAATCTTGAATGGCTGCCCGAAAGTCGTTTTCGCGCGTGATCGCCGAATGCAGTTTATGCGGCCCTGCCAAAAACGCAATGCGCGTGTGGCCAAGGTCCGCCAGATGCTGCACCGCCGCATGAATGCCTGTCGAGTAATCGAGCAGGATCGTGCTCACCTTGGGATCGTCCAGGCGAAACTCGGCAAGCACCATCGGAATATCGCGGTGCGTCAGTTGATCCAGCACCGGCTCTTCCGCGCCGAAGCTCAGCACAGCCACGCCCTCCACCTTCCGCTCCAGCATGCGCCGCACGCATGTCGCCAGCACCGCCGGGTCGCCGTTCGTCGAGCTCACAAGAATCTCGTAGCCGTGCGCTACCGCAATCTCTTCGAAGCTCTGAATCAACTCGGGAAAAAATGGGTTGGTGATGTTCTCGACCAGGATGCCCAGAATGCGGCTCCGCCCCGACACCAGGCTGCGCGCATGCGTGTTGGGGAAATAATTGAGCTGCTCGATCGCTTGCCAAACCCGCTTCGCCAGCCGCTCGCTCACCGCCGGCGAATTGTTGATCGTCCTCGAAACAGTGGCGATCGAGACCTTGGCCAAGGCCGCAACGGTGCGAATATCCGGGGTTTTCGCGCCTGCCTTGCTTGTTTCTTTTCGCGCCAAGATGAGTCCTCGTCAGGGTTGACAGTCATGGTAGCGCATCGGGCCATCCCTTGCGTAGAGAGACAATCGCGCCGCCGACGACCAGCGCCGTTGCTGTTCGTTCATGCATTCAACAGAAAAGGCGGGACGATTGAATTGGCTATGCTCGCTTCGCCGCGCGGTCAGCCGTCAGTCTCTCTCCGCAATCAGAAGCCGCAGGTCGCGCAGGTTTTGTCCTGTCGGTCCTGTCACCACCGAGTCGCCCAGTGCCGTAAACATCGGGCACGCATCGAACGCGGTCAGCGACGACTTCAGATGAAATCCAAATGCATGCGCACGCCCAACAGTCGTTGGATCGGCCATCGCCCCCGCGGCCTGCGTGTTCCCGTCAATCCCATCCGACCCCGCGCTCAAAACCGTCAGCCGCTCGCCTTGGTACTGCTCCAGATCGAGCGCGCTCGCCATTGCAAACTGCTGGTTGCGCCCGCCCGCGCCCGGTGTCTTGTCCAGCGTCACCGTGACCTCGCCCACACTGATCAAACACAGCCGCTTGTGCTTCGTCCGCAGCGTGTTGAACAAATCCATCAGGTAGCGCTCCGCGTCGGCATAATCCCAATCGTCGCAACTGTTGTCCACCGCGACATAGAATCCAGCCTTCTCCGCCAGCGCTCGCGCATTCTCCACCAGATCATGGCTCGACAACAAAATCTCAAACACCGAATCGCGAAATGCCGAATCCTCCCCGCTCATCGTCGTCGCCGAGGTCACCTTGCGCGCCGGCTCTGGTTTCCCCAGCCGCGGAAAAAACGGCGGCCGCCATCCCTTGTTTCCTGGCGACTCCGGCAAATCTTCACGCTCGAAGAAATTGCGTATCGAAACCGGTAACCTCTCGTTCAGCTTGTATTTCTTCAGCAGTTCGCGCACATCCGCCACCGTCGAGTGGTCCGGCGATGTCGGCCCCGACGACAGTGCATCCAGAGCGCGCAACGGCACATCCGGAACCAGCAGGCTCACCTTCGCCGCTTCCGGCGCTGCCATTGCCAGCCGTCCGCCTTTCACGGCAGAGAAATGTTTGCGCAGCGTGTTGATCTCGTTGATCGGCGCCCCCGATCCCAGTAGCAAGCTATGAAACGCGATCGTCTCTTCGTGTGTAATCTGCGAGTCCAGCGGCAAGTCGAACATCGCCGAGCCGCCACCCGAAATCAGAAAGAACACCAAGGTGTCCTTCTTTGCCTTCTTCAGCATCGCCAGCGCCGCGCGCGCCGCCGCGAACGACTCTTCATTCGGCAGCGGATGCCCGCCCTCAAAATACCGGAATCGCCAGTTGCGGCTCTTCGGCAAATTGTTTGAGCAGCAAATGCCGCGCAGCCCCTTGCGTCGCGGCATGCGGTTGAGCAACGTCTCCAGCATCGGCCCCGCGGCTTTGCCCAGAGCGATCACAAAAATACGCTTGTAGCAGTTCAGCTTAATCGTTGCCGGGCCGCTGCCATCCGGCAGAAGCCTGTGCAGCGTGTCCCCTTCGAACCGAAGCCTTCGGTCGAATGCCGACGCAATGTTGCAAGCCGCAATCGCCCCCGTGAAGATTTCCGTCGCTGTCGCATGAAGTGACTCCAAGCCGACGTCGCTGACTGCCATCATTGCAATTCCTCCTCGAGCCATCCCGCCAGCGCTTCCTGCATCGGCGCCAGCCGGCCTCGAAAAAAGTGATCGCTGCCGGGGAGGAGAAGCAGCCGTTTGGGGTTGGCAGCGGAACCAGCTACCTGCGCCAGCTGTTCAGCCGGCGCATACTCGTCGTGGTCTCCGCTCAAGAAAAGTTTGGGAATCGCGCAATGCGCGAGAAAGGGATACCGGTACGTACGAAACTCTGACTCGGTGGGAAGCCCGAGGGCAATCAGCGCGCGCACGTTTCGCGCCTCCTCGCCATCGCCGCAGCAGGCGCTTGCCGCCATCGCCGCTCCAAAACTGAAACCCGCCACCACCAGCGGAAGTTTGTATTCGTTTTCAAGCCAGTCCATAGCCGCCTTGACGTCGCCCGCCTCCGCGTCGCCATCGTGCGTCCCCTGGCTTAAGCCCGTTCCGCGAAAGTTGAACCGCAGCACCGGCAATGCCCAGCCCCAGCGCGCGTCGTTCAGTACTTTCATGGCGTGGTAGACCACCTTGTTGTGCAGGGTTCCCCCACCCTCAGGATGAGGATGGCAAACGAGCGCCGCAAACCGCGCATTCGGCGAGCCTTCGTTCAGCAGAGCTTCCAGCCGCCCCGCCGGGCCCTCCAGCCGGACGCTCCGTACCAGGCTTCGCGCCTCGCTACTCTGTGTCCAATTGGGTGCGGCAAGCGCGCTCATTCCACTCATCATTCTATCCCCACCCAGACTTTTTTTCGAGAATTCCAATCTCTTTTCCATTTTCATCCGGTACCCAAGTGCAAACCAGCGAAATCGATTAACTAAAGGCCAGTTACCACCTCCGTATGGAATACTGGGCGCCGCGGATGTCAGGGTGCCCCATCCATGAATCGCTCTTGGATTCATGGATGGGAAAGCACGAATATCCTGCGAGCGAAAAGCGAGCGTCTGCCCCACCGCAGGTGGCGTATTCTGGCAGAACCATGCCCGGTTCGCTTCCTGCATCGCCTCTCGATCCCATCGCATTCACCCTCGCCCTCTGCGCAATCGATTCCACGACCTATTCCGAGGGCCCTCTCGCCGACTTCCTTGCCGATTTCCTCGACCTCCGTGGCTGGTCCGTCGAAAAGACCCCCGTTGAGCAGCCCCTCGAAAGCGCAACCCAGTCGCACCGCTCGAATATCTATGCCGGAACCGCCGGTGAAACGCCTGACCTGGTCTTTTCCACCCACCTCGACACCGTACCGCCCTATATCCCCCCCAGCGAAGACGCGGAATACCTCTACGGTCGCGGCGTCGCCGACGCCAAGGGAATCCTCGCCGCCCAGGTGGCCGCTGCCGAAGCGCTCCGTGCCCAGGGCTACAAAATCGGCCTCCTCTTTGTCTCCGGCGAAGAACGCGACTCGGCCGGCGCCAAGGCTGCCAATCTTCATCCCAAAGGCAGTCGCTTCCTTATCAATGGCGAACCGACCGATAACCGCCTCGCTCTCGCATCCAAGGGCGCTCTTCGCGTCATCGTCCGCGCCTCCGGCAAAATGGCCCACTCTGCCTATCCCGAGCTCGGCGACAGTGCGGTTCACAAGCTCGTCCAGGCCCTCGAACGCATCCTGTCCATTCCGCTCCCGTCCATCGAAGACGTCGGCCCCAGCACCCTCAATATCGGCCTGATCCAAGGCGGCCACGCCCCCAACGTTATCGCCGACAAAGCCGAGGCCCAAGTCCTCATCCGCCTCGTCGGCGACTCGGCCCCCGTCCGCGCTGCCGTCCGCGACGCCGTCGCCGGCCTTGCCGAAGCCGACTTCACGCTCGAAATCCCCTTCGTGCGACTCAAAGCGGTCCCCGGTCTGCCCACCATGATTGCCAAGTTCACCTCCGACATTCCGCAACTCAGCAACTGGGGGCAGCCGCTGCTCCTCGGCCCCGGCTCCATTCACGTGGCCCACACCCCCCACGAAAAAATCGCCAAGAAAGAGCTCCTCACCGCTGTCGACCTCTACATCCAGGTCGCCCACCAACTCCTCAAATAAACGAGGCGGCGCTGTATCGGGGTATGAGTTCAGTCATGTCGCTGCGAAAATCGAATTTGCCCCGACAGCTCCCACGTCGATTTACGAAGGAAAAACAATGGCCGAAAACAAGACCCAACCCACAACCGCCAGCGTTCCAGCGTTTCTCGATGCGTGCACCGACGAGGGCCGACGCACAGACGCCAGGGCCCTGGTCAAGCTAATGCAGAAAATCACCGGAAGCGCGCCTGCCATGTGGGGACCGTCGATCGTCGGCTTCGACAGCTACCACTACACCTACGAGAGCGGGCGCGAAGGGGACATGCCCATCGTCGGTTTTTCGCCGCGCAAGACCGCCAACGTCTTGTATGGCGCCATAGGCTTCGCTGGCGCCGATGCGTTACTCGCCAGGCTCGGCAAGCATACGACAGGGAAGGGATGCCTCTACATCAAGAAACTCGCCGATGTCGACATGCAGGTGCTTGCGACGCTGCTCGAGACTGCCGTTGCCGCAACCAGGGCGCGCAAAGAAAAACAAGTGTGACGTCGCGGGTGCCCGCCCCAGGCAGATCGTCGACGCTCGGCGCAACGTCCGCTTCTCAAACGCAATCCAGAACCCCTTAAGTTTTCCGAGTGATACGAAACCGGCAGCAACCTATAAGTAAATGGACGAGTCGCCTACCATAACCCCACAATCCCAAGCGCCACCATTATCCTCTTCCAAAGCATTGTCATCCCGAACGAAGTGAGGGATCTGCGGTTGCCTACGGGCGTCCAACGTGGCGATACTTCCGAAGTGTCGGCTAACCGGACACAACCTCACTTCTGGACGTCGGCTTCGCCTGTTGAACGCAGATTCGTGCCACGTCGAAACTGTTGCCTATAGCTCACGTATGGAGGCCACAGGATCGGCGCGCATGGCTCGATGCGCCGGAAGGTAGCATGCCAGCAGCGACATCGTTCCAAGCAGCACAACAACGCCAATCACCGTTGCCGGATCATTCGCGCCGATTCCATACAGTAAATCCGAAATGAAACGCGTGAGTCCGAATGACAGGGCCAACCCGAGCGCCAGTCCAATGACCGTGAGCCGCAACCCCTGCAACAGCACCAGCCGCAGCACACCCGCCCGCGAAGCGCCCAGTGCGACGCGGATGCCGATCTCGTGCGTGCGAAGCGCCGTGCGGTGCGCCACCACACCATAGATGCCTGTGGTCGCCAGTATCAGCGCGATCGCCGCGAAGATGCCCGCAAACGTGCTCTGCATGACGGCAAAGATGCTTGCCATCTGCGTGGTCTCGCGCATCGTGCGCACGTCGAACACCGGCAGCCGCCCATCGATCTCGTGAATTGCGTTCTCCACCGCCGGTGCTATGTCGCTCGGATTGCCTTGCGTCTTCACCTGCACAACGGTCTCGAAACCTCGCTGGAAGTAGCTCATGTAGACCATGGGCTCGGGGCGTTCGTTCAAAAACTCGTGCTTGGTGTTCTTCACCACGCCAATGACCGCGGCAGCGTGGTTCCCTATATGGAGTATCTTCCCCACCGGGTCCTGCCCTGGCCAAAACCGTTTCGCGGCTGTCTGGTCCACGATCGCTACCAGCGTCGCCTTTTGGTCGTCATGCTGCGCAAAGTCGCGCCCTTCGAGAATCGGCACGCCCAGCGTCTCGAAGTATCCAGGCGACACGTCGGCATGTTGCACCTCGAGCGATTCATGCGGGCGCGGCGCATAACCTTCCGGATAGGCGTCATACGTCTTGCGTGTGAAGTTCATCGGCACCCAATCGGTGAGCGAAACAGCCGTTACGGTCGGTAATCCCGCGACTCGATCGAGAATCTTGTGGCGGATCGCATCCACCTCTTCGTTGGAGTAGCCGGCGATATTCAGTCCCACAGATGCCGTCAACACATGATCCCGCTGGAACCCGGGGTCGCCCGCGGCGAGATTGCGCAGCGTCTCAAGGAACAGCCCGGAGATCACCAGCAGCGCCAGCGAAAGCGCGATCTGCCCCACCACCAGTCCGCTGAGCAGCCGCCGGTTGTGCGTGCCGCCCGAGATGCTGGCCGCCTCATCCTTGAGCGCTTCGATCGCGGGCACATGCGACGACCGCCACGCTGGAAGCATGCCGGAGAGCACGCTGGCCAGCGCCGCCAGCAGCACAATCCCGATCACGACGTTTCGGTCCACGGATCCATTCAGCACAATGGGGTTCGAGTTTGCGGGAATGAATCGAGCGAAGGTCTTCGCCGTCCACGACGTCAGCAACAGCGCCACGGCTCCCGCACCGGCGGAGAGAAGCACGCCCTCCAGCACCATCTGCCGCACGAGTTGCATGCGTTGCGCACCCAGCGACTGGCGAATCGCAATCTCGCGCCGCCTCGCCACGAACCGCACCAGCGCAAGAGTAGCCACATTGGCGCACGTGAGCAGCAGCACCACTCCGGCGATGGCCAGCAGGATGGGCAGTGTACCGGCCATGTAAGCGTTTGCCCCAAATGGCGAGCGCCACATCGGGTCGAGCGTGATGGTATTCGTTCCCAGGTGATCGTCCGGATAGGCGGCCACGATCCGCTGCATGATTGTCTCGAGGTCCTGCGTCGCCTGCTCGCGGGTCATTCCAGGCCGGAGCCTTGCCAGCGCAATGAGAAAGGCGTTGTTGCGATGCGTGATCGCATACGCGTTCGTCCCCAGCGGATTCAGCGTCAGCCATGCATCGTCCCGAAGCCCCGGCGCTGCCCCGATAAACCCCTCCGGCGCTACGCCGATCACCGTCACAGGATGCCGGGCAATCTCGATCACCTTGCCCACGATCTGCGGGTCTGCCGCATAGCGCGTCTTCCAGATCGAATACCCGAGCACGACATACGGCACGGCATCCGGCCGCGTTTCCTCCTCGGGCAAAAAGAACCGCCCCAGCAAAGGCTTCACTCCCAGCACGTCGAAGAAGTTCGCCGACACATTCCCGATATAGATGCGCTCCGGCGCGGCTCCTGCGCCGGTCAATGTGATCCAGTCAGAGTGATAGGCAAGAATCCCCGTCAGGCAGTGATTCTGATCTCTCAGGTCGCGGTAGTCGAGATAAGAGAAGGGCGGCGTCGGCGAGGTACTCCACGCGCCGCGCATCACGCTCACCAGTTGGCCCGTGTCCCGCGCGCACGGCAGCGGACGGAGCATGGTGCCGTCAATCCAGCTAAAGACTGTGCTGTTGGCGCCGATGGCCACGGCCAGCATGGCCGTCGCAGTGATGGTGAATCCTGGGTTTTTCCGCAACTGCCGTGAGGCATAGCGAACATCCTGAAATAGTCCTGCCATGACCGCCTCCCATAGGAACGTTGTTCTTGGGGAATGAGAGTATTACTTCTCCGTCGGCACGCTATGTTCCAAAGCACTTTTGAATGTAAGTCTCCACCCAGCATCAAAATAGCTCCATGGCGTGCCTTGCGCATTCGTCTATTTCTGTCCGTCCGTGAAACGAGTGTCCATTTTCGAACGGTTCATGCGCGATGACGGCTGCGCGTACATCAGGAAACCTCTAGGCGACTCCCAGGTTCTGGATGTGTAACGGGCAAAACGTCAACCGGCAAACGTCAGTTACTCTTCGATAAAGAGATTTTTCAGACTCCAGCCCGATGCACAATCCCGTATTCCTCCAAGCCGCTCTCAATGGAGACCGAGTTCACCCCGCGGCCCCGCGCACTCCGTCGGCAATAGCCCAGGCCGCGCGCGCCGCCATCGACGCCGGCGCCCACTCGGTGCATGTGCATGCCTTTGATGAAGCGGGCCGCGAGACCCTCGACGGCACCTCTTGCGCCAAGACTCTTCGCGCCATACGCGCACTCTGTTCAGGAATCCCGATCTCCCTCACCACCTCGGCAGCCATCGTTGCTGACCCAGGCGAGCGCCTCCGCATCGTCGCCGCGTGGCAAGAGTTTCCCGACCTCGTCACCGTCAATCAGGGTGAACCCGGCATTGTCGAACTCTGCGAACTCCTTCTCTCGCGCGGAATCGTCCTCGAAGCCGGCCTGCTCACCCTCGACGACGCCCACGCCTTCGTCCGCTCCGGCCTGGCCCCGCGTTGCCGGCGCGTCCTCATCGAACCGCTCGACACCGGTCCTGGCACTGCCCTGGCCCACGCCGCCGCCATGGAAGAAACCATCCTCACTGCCGGCATCGCTCTCGAACAGGTTCACCACGGTTACGATTCCCCCTGCTGGGCCGTCAATCGCCGCGCCCTCGAGCGCGGCCACGGCATCCGCACCGGACTCGAAGACGTCACCGTCCTCCCCGATGGCTCGCCCGCCACAGACAATGCTGCATTAGTAGCCACCGCATCTGCGCTGATACGTTCGCACAAAGCATCCTGATAAAGCCAACGAGCATTTGCACAGAATAAAAGGTGAGTGGCGCACAATTCCTTCATGACGCCTCTCCGTTCGCACGCGCGTGTAGAACTGCTAGGAATGTTCCCGGTCTACTCTGTCGGAGATCCGCTCCGTCCGAACCTGCTACATAGCCCCCACCCCTCCCTATGTATTGCTCGCACACTTCTCAAAGGAAAGGGGTTATCAGCAAGAAAGACCGAAAAATCATGTATGCAAAATGGAGCTTATATTGACAACAAAGAACTTAGCGTTGCGCCACGGATCTTTCGCCTCTTTCGCGGCCAGGGAAAGCACCAACTTTGCTACGAGCGAAAACACGACCCAGCCGCCGGTGCTTAAAATGAGAAGGAGTCAGGAGAACAAAGTCATCATGAGCGCTTCCGTGTTAGACATCCCCATCAATAAGATTTCGGGCGAACCCACCACCCTCGCCGAATTCAAAGGCCACGTGCTTCTCGTCGTCAATGTCGCATCCAAATGCGGCCTGACGCCGCAATACGAGGGCCTCGAAAAAGTCTACGAGCAGTACAAGGGTCAGGGACTCGTCGTGGCCGGTTTCCCCGCCAACGACTTCCGCGCCCAAGAGCCCGGAACCAACGAAGAAATCCAGACCTTTTGCACTACCAACTTCGGCGTCAAGTTTCCGCTCTTTGAAAAGATCACCGTCGTTGGACCTGAAAAGCACCCGCTCTATAAGACCCTGATCGAAGAACAGCCCAAAGCCGTCAGCCTTTCCGAGGTCCCCTTCCGCGAAAAGCTCAAAGGCTACGGAATCGAAGGCAATCCCGAGCCTGAAATTCTCTGGAACTTCGAGAAATTCCTCGTCAGCCGCAACGGCAAGGTGGTCGAGCGTTTCGCCCCCGACACCCAGCCCGACGCTCCCGAACTCAAGGCCGCCATCGAGTCCGAACTCGCCAAAAGCTAAGCCATCGCGATCAGGCTGCAGATCAACGGACCACCGCCCCTGCAGCCTGCATCAACGAACCCTCGGGAGCAGCCGCGTCCAGCGGCAAGAACAACCGAAATACACTCCCATGGTTGGGCTGGCTGCGCACCGTAAGCGTGCCGTGATGCTTGTCCACAATTCCCTTCGATACCCATAAACCGAGCCCGTTACCCGACTCGCCTTTGGTCGTGACAAAGGGAGAAAACAACCGCTCCAGCGTCTCTCGCTCCATGCCGCTGCCCGTGTCGGCAACTGTCACCGCAACCCCCGCGTGCCCACCTCCATCACGCGCCGGCCGCACCGCCACAATCATGCGCCCATGCCGCTCCAGCGCATCCAGCGCATTGTCCACCAGGTTCGTCACCACCTGTTGAATCTCGCCCGGGAAGCACAAAACCTTGGGCGCTTCTCGATACTTGCGCCGCAACACGATTGCCCGTGCGCCCATCTCGGTTTCGTGAAAGAAAAGCACTGACTCAATCAGCTCTTCCAGCGATGTCGGAGTGGCCGCCGTGCGCTGCCGATAAAACTTCAGGCTCCGCGCCGCAATGTGCGAAAGACGCTGCAGCTCCTTGTCTGCAAGCTCCAGCAATCCCTTCGTGTTCCCCACAATGGACGAGTCCATCTTGGCCAGGAACAGCAAGTTCGTTACCGCTTCAAGCGGATTATTGATCTCGTGCGAAATGCTGGCCGCCAGCCGCCCCGCCGCTGCAAGCTGCTCCGATTTCCGCAGCGCCTGTTCCGTCTTCCGCTCTTCCGTAATGTCCCGCGCATACATCGCCAGGCCGCCGTCCGGCAGCGGATATACCCGGTATTGAAACCAGTTTTCCAATGGCTCGTAATAAAACTCAAACTCCACCGCCACACGCTCTGTGATCGCGTGCGTAAGGTTCTCCTCCACCACCGTCCCTCGCAGGTCCGGAACCACTGAGAATAGAGTCTCGCCCACAAACTTTCGCTCCATGCGTTCGGCGATCGCTCTTCCCATGGCGTTCACATAGGTAAATCGAAGCTCTTCGTCGAAAATGTAAAAAACTTCGGGGATGTGTTCCAGAACCTCCCACGCAAATTGCTTTGCCTTGTAAATCTCGTGTGTTAGTGACGCTTCCTGTTCAATCGCCTCGCGCCGCACCCGGGCCAGCTTCAGCTGCGCCTCCACGCGCGCCACAAGCTCGCGCGCCGTGAAGGGTTTGGTCAGGTAGTCGTCCGCGCCTGCCTCCATCCCTTCAATGCGCGACTCTTCCCCTGCCCGCGCCGAGAGCATGATCACCGGAATCGGCCGCGTTCCCGGATCCTTCCGCAGCCCGGCAAGCAATCCAAACCCGTCCAGCTCCGGCATCATTACATCGGTCAACACCAGCGCGGGTTTGCGCCTTCCAGCCTGCTCCAGTGCTTCTTTGCCATTCCCCACCGCAGTCACGGCGAACCGCAATCCGAGCAGCTCAGTTAAATACTCGCGCATGTCGGCGTTATCGTCCGCCACCAGAATCTCCGGCTTCTTTTCCGTGGATCGCGCTGCATTTCCCCCAGTTCCGCTGTCTTCCACGCCATGCGTTCCATCCAGTCGCCGCACGCTTCGCTCCGGAAGCCAGCCCATCGCCTCCTGCACATACACCGCTGTCGATCCTTGCAACGTAATCGGATTCTGTCTTTCCCCGACTACGCGCCCATGCGACAGATGCGCTCGCCCAAAGGGCACTGCAACTGCAAATGTTGTCCCCCTGCCAAACGTGCTCGCCACAGTGATTGAGCCGCCGTGCATCTCCACCAGTTCCCGCACCAGCGCCAGCCCGATGCCGCTGCCCTCATGGCTGCGCCGCCGTGCGCCATCGATGCGCCTGAAACGCTGAAACAGATGCGGCAACTCGGTCTCTGCGATGCCTGTGCCGGTGTCCATCACGCACAGTTGAGCTTCCCCATCCGCCGCGCTCATCGTCACGCGTATCTCCCCTTCGAAGGTGGACTTCAGCGCATTCGAAATCAGATTCAGCACAATCTTTTCCCACATCTCCCGGTCCACATACACCGGCTCCGGCAGCGGCGGGCACTCCACTACCAGCTGTATCCCCGCGCGGTCGGCCGCTGAACGGAACACGCTCGCAAGCTGCGCCGTCAGTAGCGAGAGATCGGTGGCTTCGTAACTCGCGCGTAGCCTTCCCACTTCAATGCGCACAAAGTCGAGCAGTCCGTTCACCAGCTTCAGAAGCCGCAACGCATTGCGGTGCAGCATCTCCAGCGACGTTTGTGAAGGAGGCTCCTGGTTGGCTAGCGCATCTTCAATCGGCCCCAGGATCAATGTCAGCGGCGTGCGCAGCTCATGGCTCACGTTGCTGAAAAATGCCGTCTTGGCTCGATCCAGTTCCGCCAGGCCTTCGGCGCGCTGGCGCTCTTCCTCGTAGGCCTTTGCATTGGTGATACTGGCTGCAATCTGTCCCGCCACCAGGTCGAGAAACCCCGCATACCCCGCATCGAGTTCACGATATGGATTGAGTGCAGCGATGAAAACTCCCGCAGGCCTTTCCTGTCCTTGCCGCGCAATCGGAACCAGCCGCGCCCGCATCGGCGGCTTGTCGAGAGATCCGGAAGGAAGGTTGCTGAAGCAGCTGGCCAGGTTTTCCATCGTCACTGCGCCGTTTGCTTCCAGAAGCTCATCAATCGGCCACGGCTTATCCGGCGCGTCCATCTCAATCGTCTCCGCCGCGGCTGCGTGGTTTCCCTCAAATCCGGTCTTCGCAACGAGGCGCAGTCGTCTTCCCTCTTCCTCGAAAAGGTACGTCAATGTCCACGGCAAATCGTTCTGATTGCTCACCCCGCGCTCGATTGCGGCATACACATCCTGTCCCGTGATCGTGCCCGCCAGCGCTCCCGCCAGTGCGCTCAGCGCCGATAGCTGCCGCTCTCCAATTACGCGCACAGTGTCTTCAATCACCACGCAGAGCATACCGGCGATGCTTCCGTCCGGACCCTCAAGCGGACTGTACGAGAACGTGTGGAACGTCTCTTCGGGATAGCCGTTACGCTCCAGAATGAGCCGAAGAACCTCTTCCCAGCAGGTCTCGCCGGTCTTCATCACTCGTTCAATGAGCGGGTGAATCTCTTTCCATATTTCGGGCCACACTTCTGAGGCCGGCTGTCCCAGCGCAGATGGATGTTTCTTGCCCAGCGTCGTGCGCGCATACGCGTCGTTATACAGGCAGGTCAGCTCCGGTCCCCAGGCCATCCACATCGGAAATCCCGAAGTTAGCAAAATGCGCACAACCGCCTTCAGGCTATCCGGCCACTCAGACGCTCGCCCGAGCGCGGTTGACGACCAATCGAATTCGTAGATCAACTGGCTCATCGCTGGCCCTGTGGCTTGCATCTCCTGCTCACGGCCACATTCGACCCCGGCGCCTTCGTTCCCTGTACCATCGGTTCCGGTTCGAGCGGTCTTGTCCGGCATTCTTTCTATCTCCATGACGAGCGCCTATGATTTGCGATGACGAGCAATGACAAAATGACCGGTGGACCGGCCCCCTGCCCCAGAACAGTCCAACCATCTTCTCAGCCCAGACCTGAATGCGGAAATCGTCGAGAGAGTTGGATGGCGCGACCCGATTTTGTGTTGCCTGAAATGCTCAGTTGCCGTTCGTATATTCCGCCATGGCGGGCCCGTCGCGCTCATCAACACGTTGAACAATTGGAGTCCGCATGTACCGATCTCTGGATGGGAACGGGATAACCCATGTATCCTCGTGCCATGCTGTCGGAGGAGAATCCCGCGTTGAGCGACACAAATCTGCTGGGCCAAGCTGCCTCCTCGTATCTGCGCTCCGCACGCCATCAACCGGTGCAGTGGCTGCCCTGGGGAGAAGCCGCCTTTGCCCGCGCCCTGGCCGAAGACAAGCCCATCCTCCTCGACATCGGCGCGGTGTGGTGCCACTGGTGCCACGTCATGGACCGCGAATCCTACGAGAATCCTGAAATCGCCAACATCATCAACCAGAACTACGTCGCCGTAAAGGTTGATCGCGATGAGCGTCCTGATGTCGATGCACGCTATCAGGCCGCCGTCTCTGCCATCAGCGGTCAAGGCGGATGGCCTCTTACCGCCATCCTGACGCCTGATGGCCGCCCTTATTTCGGCGGAACCTATTTCCCCCCCGGCGACCGCTACGGTCGGCCCGGTTTTGGCCGCGTCCTCCTCACCATGGCTCAAGCCTGGCGCGAGCGCCGCGACGAAGCGCTCGAATCCGCCGGCAGCGTCATGGCGGCCATCGAGCAAAACGAGAGCTTCTCCGGCCGAGGCGGCGATCTTTCACTTGACCTCGTTGATAAAATCGTCGCCGCATCTCTCAAACTCTTCGATCCGCGCAATGGCGGATTCGGCTCCCAGCCCAAATTCCCGCACCCCGCCGCTCTCGACCTCCTGCTTGAAGTGGCCATGAATCGCGACAACGGCGAAGCTGCCGTGGCCTTTTCCGTCACGCTCGAGAAGATGGCGCGCGGCGGCGTCTACGACCATCTCGCCGGTGGCTTCCATCGCTACAGCGTCGACGAGCGCTGGGTCGTACCACACTTTGAAAAGATGCTCTACGACAACACCGAGCTGTTGCGTAACTTCGTGCATGGATTTCAGAGCCTCGTCCGTCCCGATTTCCAGAACACCGCGCGCGAAATCGTTGGCTGGCTCGATTCAACCCTGACCGACCGCGAGCATGGCGGCTTCTACGCCTCGCAGGACGCCGACATCAATCTCGACGACGACGGCGACTACTTCACCTGGACCCTTGACGAAGCACGCGCCGTCCTTGAACCCGCCGAACTCGAGTTTGCTTCAAGCTATTGGGACATCGGCGAACTCGGCGATATGCACCACAATCCGGCCAAGAATGTCTTGCATGTAACGCAGACGCTCGAAGAACAAGCGGCGCAAGGCGTCGATCTCGATTCATTGCGGGCTCAGCGCGATTCGATCGGTGCCAAGCTTCTTGCAGCCCGCGGGCAACGTCCCACGCCCTTCATCGACCGCACGCTCTACACCGGCTGGAATGCCATGGCGATCTCGGCCTATCTCGAGACCGCGCGTGTCCTGCGCCTCGAAGGCGTTGAAGAGTTCGCACTGAAGTCGCTCAACCGCCTGCTCAACGAAGCCTGGGACGGCGGGAAGGCCCTCTATCACGTCATCGCCTACGGTGAATCGGCCTCTGAATCCAACACCGCTCCGATCGATCGTGTTCCCGGCACGCTCGACGACTACGCCTTCACAGTGCATGCGACTCTCGACGCATGGCTCGCTACCGGGCACATGAATTTCTATCGCGTGGCCGTCAGGCTGGCCGATGCCATGATCGATCTCTTCTACGATCGCACCGCCGGAGCCTTCTGCGATAGCGCCGCGCCTGCCGATGGCCAGTCTCCGCTCGGCGTGCTTGGGGCGCGCCGCAAGCCTCTACAGGATTCCCCCACTCCGGCCGGCAACCCTACCGCGGCCTCGGCCCTGCTTCGTCTCGAAACCCTCAGTGGCCGACACGATTTCCGCGACATCGCCGAGGACACACTTGAATCCTTTGCTGGTGTGGTCGAGCACTTCGGACTCTATGCCGGCAGCTACGGGCTCGCGCTGGAACGCTTCCTGCTCGATCCGGTCCAGGTCATCGTCATTGGCGATGGCCCTGAGGCTTTGCGGCTCGAATCCACAGCGATGGCTCGCTTCGCAGTGAACAAAACGGTCATGCGCTTTTCCCCAACCCGCCTCGCCGCCGAAGACCTGCCCGAAGCTCTCGCGGAACTCTTGCCGAACGTTTCGACGTTCGACGGAGCGCCGGCCATGGCCCTTGTCTGTAGGGGACGCACCTGCCTGCCCCCCATCGTGGACCCCGAAGCGCTGCTTGAAGCCCTCGAAGGCTCAGACCACTAACACCGCCGCAACCGCAATCGACGAGCCTTGCCCTACCGCAGCCCCACCGTCTGAAACGGCAGCCCCGTCACCGGCGAATGTTCCGGCTGTGCATCCATATTCGTCGCAATGCGCACGCCCTGCGACGACGCTTCGTTCACGCTCACATTCCACCCATCCACTACCACCAGCGCGTCTTCGCCGTTGAAGCGGCTCGTCTCCGCATCCAGCGTAATCGTTCGGCTCTCATCCGGAAGCAGCGTGACGTAGTTATCGCTCGCAAACACCGGAAGCACGCGCTCCCCCGACTTCGCGCGCCTTAGCTGCAGGTGCGTCATCAATGCAATATGCTTGGTCGGGTTATGCAGCGTCACCGTTACCAGTCGCCCTCCATCCGCATCCTTGCTCTCCACCTGCGCGTCCAGCGTCACCGCCGGCATCGTATTCAAATCGGTAAGCACATCGGCATAGCCCGGCTGCGCCCGCCAGTAGAAATTCGACGAAAGCACCTTGCCGTCGGCATCTTTCAAATCGAGCCGCAAAAAGTGTGTTGCCGCCAGCGCGTCAGGAAACTCGACCGCACCAAGATTCGTCGCCGCCGAAGCCGGTGCCGTCACCTTCACGTCGTATTCCTTCGCCAGCGATCCATCCAGCCGATAGACGCCCACGTGCGCCGTCGCTCCCGCCAGATCTTCCGGCTTGTTGTTGATCACCTCCAGATTTCCCGTCGCCTCGTTGAACTGGATGTGGACCATCTCCCCGGCCTTCTTCACCGCAAACAGCGACGAGTTCGGCTCCAGGTCGTAGTGATAAAGCTGCCACACAAAGCTCGGCTGTGCCGGATGGCTCATCCACGTAATGATCGCCGTCGTCGGATGGAACATCTGCGCGTTGCGCCCTTCGTACATCGCGCGATAGGCCTCATAGTTCATCAACTGCGCCTTGCGCACAAAGTCCGCGAGGTTCGCGACCTTCCCGTACCGTGCTGCCAGAATCGCGGGATAGATATCGCCGTTCTGCGCTCCGCGCGTGAAATCATGTTCAGCCCAGTCGTCCGTGATCGTCTCCCAATCCTTCTTGGGCATCATGCCGTGAATCGACTCGATCGTCGGAACCGAAAGAGTGCCCGTCTCCGTCTTGAAGTAGTCGTCGGTCACCGTGTAGAACTCCCGGGGAACGCGCCACGAGTACGGCCCATGCGAGCGCACGCCCGGTCCATCCGTCGAACTCGGCTGATAGCGCCGCGTTGGCTCCAACTCCGCCATCAGCTTGCGCAGCAGCGTGTCTATCTGTTCCGGCGGAAACCCTTCATTGCGCGCGCACCACAGCATGATCGCCGGGTGATTGCGGTACCGCAGTATCTTTTCCCTTACGTTGGCGATGTACGTGTCAATGTCCGTTGGGTCGGGCCCGTCGCTCGGATTGGGCTGAAAAAATTCATCCCAGATCATAATTCCGTACTTGTCGCACAGCTCGTAAAAGTCTTCGCTCGTGCTCTGCCCCACCCAATTGCGAATCAGGTTCAGATTCGCCAGCTGATGCATATGGATCTCGGCATCCAGCCGTTCCCGCGGAATCCGCTTCAGCGCTTCATCCAATCCCCAGTTCCCCCCCCGAATAAACACCGGCACGCCGTTCACTGAAATCGTCAGCGTGTCCGTCCCCGGCACCGCGTACTTAATCTTGCGCACCCCGAAATTCAAATCCTGCTCGTCCGAAACCTTCTTCCCCGCGTTGAAGCTCAAATGAAGCTTGTACAGCGGATGCTCTCCATACCCGTTCGGCCACCACAGCCGTGGATGCTCCACATGCAGCGCCGGCGTGTTCTTCGTGTCAAACGCAATCTGCTGCATGCTGTGCGGTGCCAGCGTTACCGCCTGCGAAAACGTGATGTTCTCAATTGCCCCATCCAGTTCGCCCTTCACCGGCTTGTCGGTCACATTCTCAATCGTCGCTTGCACCGCGATATCCGTCGAGTCCGTCTTGGGCAGCGGCAAATCCGTCGTCACCAGCGGATTCTTCACCACCACCGGCCCTGTTGCCGATAGATACACCTTCTGCCAGATCCCCGTATCGCGATCGCGAATCGTTGGAATCCAGTCCCACCCGATCGTGCACAGGAATGTCGGCCCATCGATCGCCGACTCGCCGCCGTTTAGCCCCATGCCGCCGCGCAGCGTGTGCTCATGCCCTTCGCCCGGATGTGGTTGCGGCACCACCAGCACCGCCACCACCGCGCTCTCGCCCGCCTTCACATGCTCCGTAATGTCGAAAATTCCGCGCATGAAGGCCCCGCGCGTCGTGCCCACCTGCCCCCCGTTCACCCACACCGTCGACGCGTAATTGATCCCCTCAAAATTCAGCCATACATGCTTGCCCTTGTACGCGACAGGCACGTCGATCGCCACGCGATACCAATACGACTGCTTCACCAGGTCATTCGGAATAATCTCGGGCCGGTTGTTTTCCCCATACAGCGGCTCCGGATACACCTTGTTGTTTACCAGCGTCGTCAACACTGTGCCCGGAACCGTGGCCGCATACCATCCCGCCGCATTGAAGCCGGCGCTTGAAACTTCCGCGCCCGCCTGCGGCACCTTGGCCGCATATTGCAGTTGCCAGCCGGCATCCAGCGCAACATTCGCGGCCGCCGCCGGTGCCGCGTCAGCAGCCGCCGCAGCAGCCAAAAATGAAATCGATACCATCACCAGACCAACGAGCCGAAGCGAACTGTCTTTCAAGGGATTTTCCTCTAGATTTCTATCGCGATTTGCGGCGGCGTCCGCCGGACACACGGATTATAGCCGCAATCCTCCCTCCGCCATCCCGCACCGCACCTCCGGCATCCGATAATAGCGAAATGGAATACTCGCGATCGTCCGGCGTCCTGCTTCATATCAGCTCATTGCCTTCGTATGGTGGAATCGGCGACCTTGGCCCTGCGGCTCACGAGTTCGTCGCCTTGCTGGCCGCGGCCAAACAGCACATCTGGCAAGTCCTCCCGCTCTGCCCCACCGGCTACGGCAACTCGCCCTACGCGGGCTCCTCGGCGTTTGCCGGCAATCCGTTTCTCATCAGTCTTGAATTCTTATCCGACTGGGGATGGATCGATGGCGCGCGCATCGCCGGCCTCGCCGGCAAAAGCGGCAACGTCGATTTCGACCAGGTTGAATCGCGCAAGCTCCCGCTGCTTCACGAAGCAGCGCTCAACTTCATCGATCGTGGCCCCACCGATGCCAAACTCGCCGCGCAGTGGACTGAGTTTGAAGAATTCTGCCGCGCTGAAGCAGACTGGCTCGTCGACTACGCTTTCTATGCCGTGCTTCGACGCGAATTCAATACCGGGGCCTGGACCGCATGGCCTGAACCCATCCGCAAGCGTCGCCCCGGAGCTCTCTCCCAAATTGCGCAATCCCACGGCCGTGCTCTCATCATGGAACAGGCCCTGCAATACGCCTTCTCCAAACAGTGGAACGCCCTGCGCGTAGCGGCTTCCGCGCACGCCATTCGCATCCTTGGCGACGTAGCCATCTTCGTCAACATGGACTCCGCCGACGTCTGGGTGCATCCCGATGTCTTCGAACTCGATCAAGAGCTCAAGCCCATCCGCATCGCCGGCGTGCCGCCCGACTACTTCTCGCCCACGGGCCAGCGCTGGGGTAATCCGCTCTATCGTTGGCAGGCTCTCGAGACTGCAGGCTTCGACTGGTGGGTCCATCGCATCCGCCGCGCCTGCCGCCTCTACGACATCGTTCGTCTCGACCACTTCCGCGGCTTCGAAGCCTATTGGGCAATTCCCGCCGAAGAAGAAACCGCCATCAATGGCGAGTGGGTCAAGGCTCCTGGCCTCCAGCTGTTTCACGCGCTCGAGGCAGCATTGGGCCCGCTTCCGCTTGTCGCGGAAGACCTCGGACTCATTACTCCTGAAGTCGAAGCCCTTCGTCAGGAACTCAAGATGCCCGGCATGAAAGTCATCCAGTTCGGCTTCAGCGATGCCGGTGCGCACATCCATCTGCCGCATCGCTACACGCCCGATACGGTCGCTTACACCGGCACGCACGACAATGACACCACTCAAGGCTGGTGGAATTCAATAAACGATGCCACCCGAACCGCCGTCGAAACGTATGTCGGCCCATTGGCGCAAACCGGCGCCAATGCCCGTCCCGTCTGGCCGCTTCTGCGCGCCGTCGAAGGCAGCGTAGCGCAACTCGCCATCGTACCCGTCTCCGATTTGTTGGAATTGGATTCCGCCGCGCGCATGAACACCCCGTCGGTCGGAGCAGGGAACTGGGCCTGGCGCCTGTCTGAAGGAGCATTGACACCTGAAATCGCGCAGCGTTTAGCCGCACTCACCGAAGTCACCGATCGCGACAACGATCCGCTGGATCGAGAATCCCTCTGAGCTTCTAGTGAACTCGATTTGGGTGCCCCCGCTCTCGATTCTGAGACCGGGGAAAGCACGACCCATTTCTCCTGGGTCGAACGAACAGCCGCTATTGCCGGCGTGCAATGTAATGCACAGCCCGGTCCAGCGGAAACTCATGCACTTCCAGAATTTCGTTGATCAACGCGAAGGCCTCAATATCCGTCACGCCCGATCCGAACTTGTGCGTCTTGTCTCCTGCCTCGAAACAAAAAATCCCCGGAATGAAACCCTTGAAAATGCGGAACTCCGAGCACGGAAGGTAGCGCAGATTGCGTACCTCCGTGGTGCGAAAAAGCCGCGTGTCCAAATGAATCCCGAGAACCTGGCGCGTCAACTTGAATTCCGCCGGGTCCAGGTCCAGGCGCGACTTGCCAACAAAGCTCCAGCCCAGCCAGATCAGCGACAGCAGCCCCACGCCCAAAAATCCCAGCATCGCCAGCCACTGCCCCGCGTTTGTCTGGCTGTCGGCTACAACCCGCGATAGCAAAATACTGAACCCTTCAATCGCCCACGTCGCGACGACCGTCACCGCAAGGATCGCCGTCCAGTCTTTTCGGGTCGGGATCTCAACATGGATGCCGGACCCCGATCGCTCGAACCGGACCCTTCCAGCCAGGGTTTCAAAAATGACGTTCTCCATGGCTCCAATCCTAGTTCAACTAAAACCCAAAGGGTCTAGCTCTTTCGTGTCAGCCCCTCCAGCAAAGGATGAATGTCCCAACGTGTTTCAGCGGCGATTCCCTCAAAGTCGGGTGCCTCGGCCTCGAGGCAGTTTCCCGCTTGCGTAAAGAGTGGCCGATAGAGGGCGGCATCCCCTCAACGCGTTTCACGATTTCCAACATTCAAATAGAGCCAAAGTAAACCTGCCGCCGCCCTCGCACGTCTGAAAGGTCAAGGACGAATCGGTGGGGTTCTGGCGCGTCGCCGAATTCATCCATGAAATCCATGCCCGAATCCGGGCCAAACCGTTCCGCAGAGTTCCCGGTTTTCGATGAAAAACTTCTGTAAGCCTCGTTCGATCCGGCTAAACCGCCTTTCTTCTTCCTTCTTGAACCTGGCTCCCCCATTCGTTCTTGTGCTCTCCGCGACCCTGCTCCAGGCGCAATCCCCGGCCTTTCGCAACACCAGTCTCAGCGTCCCCTACGTCGGCTCGGCCACCTGCGGCCAGTCCGGATGCCACGCCGGAATCAATCGCCAATACCTGCCCACGCCCCACGGCCAATCTATGACCATGGCCAACATCCCCAGCGACCTGGCGCGCGTCCCTCAGCCCGTCACGGTCTTCAATTCCAAAAACAACCACTACTACACCGTCTCCCAGAAAGATGGCGACCTCTACCAAAGCGCCTACGAGCTTGATAAAAAAGGTCGGAAAATCTACGACATCGCCCACAAAATCGACTACGTATCCGGCGGCGAAAGCGTGGGCTATAGCTACCTCTACCAGGTAGGCCCATGGATCATGCAGGCCCCCCTCAGTTTTTACGCGCATTCCAAAACCTGGGAGCTCTCGCCCGGCTACGTTGCGGATGACCCCGGCTTTACCCGCGTCATGACCACCGGCTGCCTTCTGTGCCACAACGGTCAGCCTGACCCCATCGCCAACCGCGACGGCAAATTTAAAGATCCCCCCTTCCGCTTCGGCGAAACCGGAATCAGCTGCGAAAGCTGTCACGGGCCCGGTGCCCTTCACGTGAAGGAGATGCATGAACACAAATACAAAACCCTCCTCCCCAGTGAAATCGACACCTCAATCGTGAACCCAGCCAAACTCTCCCCGCGCCTGGCCGACGATCTCTGCCAGGAGTGCCACCAGGCAGGCGACGCGCAAGTCATCCTTCCCGGCAAAAGCGTTTTGGATTACCGCCCTGGCACGCCCCTTGCGGACACCATCGCCATCGTGAAGCGCCCCATCAAGCCGGAACAGCGTGCAGAAGCCAACCGTCTCGAAACCAACCCGCCCATTCGCGGCAGCCTCGAGCAGCCATTGTGGTGGAAGAATTCCACCCTCGAGCTCAGCAAGTGCTACACGGCGAGTCACGGCCGTCTTACGTGTTCTACCTGCCACTCCATTCATCACGCGCCCGCCCCCGGCGAAGAAAAGACCGCCTACCGCGCCGCCTGCCTAACCTGCCACACCGCCCAAAGCTGCACCCTCAAGCCCGAAGATCCCAAACGCACAGCCGTTGCCGACTACTGTGTCGAGTGCCACATGGAAAAGCGCCCCGTTGCCGGCATTGCCCACTCGAACGACACCAAGCATCGCATCGTTCGTTATCCCGGCCAGCCCCTCCCCGAAGTCGCGTTCGAGCAGCCCGCCCCTGACCTGCCGGGCCTTCTGTGGACGAACCGCCCCGCCAATGAGCCCGACGCCCGCATGCCCGACCTCGCGCAACTGCAGGCCTATTTCACCGCCGCGCGCCGCGATCCCAGCCTCTGGCCGCTCTGGTTCCGAAAACTCAACGATCTCAGCAAAACCGAGCCCGAAAACCCCACCGTCCTCGCTTCCCTCGGAGCCATTGAGTTGGCACAGGTCAAAGACAACGCCAGGGCCGCACACGATTTTGCCTTGGCCATCAAGAACGGGTCAGAAGATCCGATCACCTACCTGAACCTCGCCACGGCCCTTGAGAATCTGGGCCGCGGCCCGCAGGCCGAAGGTGTGCTCGAGCGTGCCGCCGCCGCCTATCCATGGAATGACCAAATCACAGCACGCCTGGCGCAGCGGTACGTCCAGAACGGAGAAGGCGAAAAAGCGCGCAAGCTTGTCGGGCAGTTCCGCGCCGTCTTTCCTGAAGACCCATTGGTTCGCGAAGCCGCCGCACACCTGGACTCTTCCGCCGGCCCCGACCCCTCAACATTGCCCAGCAAAACCAACCCCGTCACCACGCATTAGTCCGTAGCTTCGGGGGCATCTGGGCTGGCGCGGCGCCACGAACCACGTAATTCATCCACTCACGCTGGTTTTGGCTCAACTCCCCAACCTTGCTATCCTTGCGGCACATGGAAACACCGGCAATCCAAACCCACGGACTCACCCGGCGCTTCGGAGCGCTGACCGCAGTTGAAAACGTCACCCTGAGCGTCGCCCCCGGCCAATTCTTCGGATTCCTCGGTCCCAACGGCGCCGGCAAATCCACCACCATCAAAATGTTGACCGGCCTGCTGGAGCCCACGTCCGGTTCGGTCGAGATTCTCGGCCAGCCCTTCGGCGCCTCCGCACTCGGCTTGAAGCGCCAGATCGGCGTCGTCCCCGAAGGAATGGCGCTCCTCGGCCGCCTCACCGCATCCGAATACCTGCACTTCGTCGGCAGCATGTACGGCCTCGACTCCTCCACAACTCACATGCGCACCCAGGAACTGCTCGAATTCATGCAACTCGCCAACGAGAAAAAGAAGCTGGTCACCGACTTTTCCCATGGCATGCAGAAGAAACTGGCCCTCGCTGCCGCCGTAATCCACGGCCCCAAAGTTCTCTTCCTCGACGAGCCATTCGAGGGCGTCGATGCCGTCGCCTCCGGCATGTTGAAGTCCATGCTCACTGGCATGATCAATCGCGGCGCCACCATCTTCCTTACCACGCACGTGCTCGAAATCGTCGAGCGCCTCTGCAGCCACGTGGCCATCATCAGCCAGGGCAAGCTCGTCGCCAACGGCTCCATCGAGGCTCTTCGCGCCGGCGTCGCCTCATCGCTTCCCGGTACCGAAGCCGAACAGCGCCTCACACTCGAAGAGATATTCCTCGCCATTGTCGGCGCTGACGGTCAGCAGGAGTCCACTCAGGAGCTCTCATGGCTGACTTAACTCCGGTCCACAGTGCCCCAGCGAACTTCGGCGGCGTCCTCGGCCGCACCGCTCGATTGCAATATCGCGCCGTAGCAAGCATGCGTTGGCATGGGTTCCGGAACGGCCTGCGCTCCATCAACGGCATCTTCGACCTCGGCGCCGTCGGCATCGCCTGGGTGCTTTATTCCGTCCTCGGCATCGGCCTTGCTTTCGGACTCGGCGCGGCCGCCTACAACCTCGCCGCCGAAGCCAAGTGGCAATATCTGCCCTTCCTGTTCTGGGCCATCTGCATTCTCTGGCAGGTGATTCCCATCATGCTCGCCTCTTTCCAGCAGCAGACCGAGCTGAATTTCCTTCTCCGGTTTCCCCTGCGATTCGATTCGTACTACTTCATGTTCCTCATCCTCGGCCTGCTCGACGTCTCCACCATCCTCGGCGCTCTCTGTTGCCTTGGCGTCTGGATCGGAATGATCCTGGCGCGGCCTCCCCTCGCCGCTTGGGCCGCCTTCGCCCTCGCTGTCCTTGCCCTCTTCAACATCCTGCTCGTGCGCACCATCTTCGCCTGGATCGAGCGTTGGCTCGCACAGCGCAAGACCCGCGAGATTCTCGGCGCCCTCTTCATGATCGCTGTTCTCTCCGCACAGTTGCTCAACCCCGCCCTCTATCGGCGCCAGCACGACTCCCACGTGCGTGCCCGCGATGATGCCGAGCAATTCCGCGAAATGAAGGCACATTACGCGCCATTGTTGCAGAAGGTGAATGCCGTGCAAGTCTGGCTGCCGCCCGGACTCGCCGCGCTCTCGTTTCAAGACCTCGAAGACAAGCAGCCCGTGCCCGGCCTTTCGGCACTCGGTCTTGTAGGCATGTACGCCCTTATCGTCGGAATCGCTCTTGGCATCCGCCTCCGGGCGGAATACCGCGGCGAGAACCTCGGCACCGCCCCCATGCGCGTCAAAGGCGCTCCAGGCGCGGGCCTCGCCGTCAATCGCACCGCTTCATCGGCAATCGCTCGCAGTCCGGACCCACCCTTGTTCGCCTTCTCCGGGCCCATCGCCGCTGTCATTGAGAAAGAAGCGCGCGCGCTCATTCGCACACTTCCGCTGCTCTACGCCATCGGCGCGCCCCTGTTGCTGGTGATTGTCTTTTCCACCATATTCATCCGCAACGGCGGTGCCCAAACCCACGTGTTTCCCATGGCGCTGCCCATTTGCATGGTCTACGCTCAGCTTGGATTCACCTCGATCTTCTATAACAACCTTGGCGCTGAGGGCGCGGGGATTCAGTTGCTCTTCTTCTCGCCCACGCCCATTCGAACTATCCTGCTGGCCAAGAACCTGTTTCATGCCGCGCTTTTTGCGCTCACCGCAATCGTAGCCGCCATCCTGGCCAGCCTGCGCGTGGGCATTCCCGACTATGCCATCCTCGCCGCAACCGGCGCCTGGCTGCTATTCGCATTGCCGTGCAACCTAGCGGCTGGAAACATCGTTTCCATCAAGATGGCCTACCGCGTTAACCCCGGCCGCATTGGCCGCGCCGCCGGATCGCAGGGAAACTCGCTCTTCAGTCTCCTCATTCAGTTGGGATTCCTGTCCGTAGGCGCGGCCGTCTTTGCCCTGTGTTGGTCTCTCGATAGAATGTGGCTCGCGGTCCCCATCTTCCTCGTCCTCGCCGCCGCCGCTGTCTTTGTTTGGCGCCGCGTGCTCGAAAACTCCGACTCCCTCGCCAACGAATGCAAAGAAGACCTCGTCCAAACCGTGATGAAAACCGCATAAGTGTGGCTGTCATTCTTCGCTCACTACTCCAAAGGTTTTTCAGTTTGGGGGTGGTGAGCGAAAAAGCTGTTTTTGCTCTCTACTCGATATCCGCCCAGTTGTCCTCGGGATTGCGATCGATCAGCTTGCTGTACGGGTCTATCGCCGCGCGTGTCGGTCGTTCGTCCACAACAAAGCTCAGCGTCGTCTGCGGCTGCGTGATCCACACCTTTTCGGTATGCAGCGGTTCTTCGCTGTCCTTCTTCCCTTTGAAGACGCCCACTTCAATCAGATCGTGAATCGGAATCTCGCTCTCCACGCCCTCTCCATTCGCCCGCATCTTCCGCGCATTCAGCACCAGCGTGACTTTGTACTTGTGATCGGCCGTCGGCTCAACCTTCGCCGATGCTGTCTTGTTGTCGTAGAGCGTGATCGTCTCGAACATGTCCGTAATCATGTACTGCAAATCCGGCGGCGTCTGCTTGCGTAGCGCATCCATCAGCCCATTCGTATCCGGGTACGGCGGCCCGTTCATCTTCCACTTATCCAGAAACTCCTTCAGCGCCGCGTTCAGCTTGTCTTCGCCAATCGCATCGGAAAGCGCATAGAACGCCATCGATCCCTTCTGATACCAGACGTATGGCTCGTTCTGCACCAGCACCAGCGGCGGCTCATGGCGCACCTCGCCGGCTCGTCCACGCAAATACCCGTCGAGTTCATACTTCAGGAAGCGCCGCATGTGGTCGTCGCCGTACTTATGCTCCATCACGCGCAGCGCTGAGTATTCGGCCAGGCTCTCCGACATCATGTTCGAGCCCTTTTCGTAGCCGCCAATCAATTGGTGCCCCCACCACTGGTGAGCAAGCTCATGCGCGGTCACAAACCAGGTAAAATCGATGTCCTCGGGATGCTCCAGCCGGCCGATGAATCCGATCCCCTCAGAGTAGGGAACGGTGTTCGGAAAGGACTGCGCAAAATTGCGATACCGCGGAAACTCGATCACGCGAAACTGATCGAACTGATACGGCCCATAATTCTTAGTGTAGTAATCGAGACCCGCCTTCGCCGACCCGATCATCTTGTCCAGATCGAATGTGTGCGAGGGCAGGTAATAGATCTCCAGCCGCACTCCATTCCACGTGTCGCGCTTGACCGCAAATTCGCCTGAGATGTAGCTGAAGAAGTCCTGAATCTTCGTCGACCCCATCGAGTACTCGAAGTAACGCCGCCCATTCTCCTGCCACTCGCGCTTCAGGTCTCCGGGAGAAAGCGCAATCTGGTCCGGCTCTGTGCTCACAATCGAGTGGTAAGTCACAAAGTTCGAATCAGGCCCGAAAAGATCCGTGTTCACGCCGTAAGGGTCGCCGCGGTCAGGAAGCTCTTCCAGTGGTCCCAGCCCTTCCTCGCGCCGACGTACCGGGTTGCTGACCTCCCGTCCGTTGTCATAGCCGAGCGAAGGAAAGTAGCCACGATCGAAGAATGTGCCGTTCTTGGCAAACTCCGCCTTCTCGTTCGAATTGCGAAAGCCCGGATTCTCGTAGCTGCACTTGAATCGAATTTCAATCGATTCTCCGGGATTCAGCGGCGTCGCCAGGTGATAAATCCAGAAACCAAGTTTCGAGTCCGCCAATGTTGCCGTGGCCGGCCGATCAAAACTTGTTTCCTTAAGAGACTCCTGTCCGTTCGTGACCAGAATATCCTCGATCGGCTTGTCGGTCTCATTCACCGCCTTGTATGTCCCCGTCGCGTTAAAGCTGCGATTCTCCGGGTAGATGTTCACCGCGGTATCCACGGCCGTGATCTTGGGTATCGGTGTGCGCTCATATTTCTTGTAGAGCTTTTCGTATCGTGCCTGGGCGTCGCGGACAGCTTTATCCGTTCGAAACGGATTCAAGATGTGCGTGTTGTAGTAGTACCAGGCGCCGCTGCCAACAACGGCTAACAAGGGAAGCGCCAGCATCACCGCGTATGCCGGCAACTCTTGCTTTGCCACGCGCAGCCGCGCGCGCAGCCCCGTCTCCGCGCCACGCCGCGCCAGCAGGCTGGCCAGCACGCCGAGTAAGATTGCCCACGCCCCCCAGTAAAAAATCGACCAGAAAAGCGGCTTCACAAAGTGCCCGTATCCGTTCATATCGGAATAGGTGTAAGGCACAATGTCCCCGTACACATACAGCCTGTCGCTGATTCCCATCGCGTCCAGTACAAGGGTCAAAATGAAGATCCCGATGACGACGCCATGCCCCACAAATTTGTTCGACACGATCGTCTGCACAAAGAACGCCAGCAGCGCGAAAATCAGAACCGACGGGAAGGTCACCACATAAAGCTCTTTGAAGTATTGCAGCAGCTCGAAGTGGAAATAGCCGGTCGTCGCCTGCGAGACAATGCCGCATAGCATCACCACGAACAGCAGCACCGCCTCAGCCGATGCAAGAGCGATCAGCTTACCCAGCGTATCCAGCCAACTCGGCACGGGAAGCGCGTCGTGAATCTGTTCGAACCGTGTATCTCGCTCGCGCCAGATCAACTCGCCCGCATACATGGTCGCCACAATGTAGAGAAACAGAATGCCGTTGCCTTCTACCGCCTGCAGCATCAGGTAGGTCACCGGCCACACATTTGTGCCGCCCAGGTGTCCGGCTTCATGCCCGTTCACCAGGCAGAAGATGATCATGATGAGCGAAATAGCCCAGAACGGAATCTCCCTGAAAATGTTCTTCAGATAGATTCGGCTCAGAGACACAAGTTGCTGCACCAGCGTCCCAATACTGAAACTCGTACTCACTGACGGAATCAGATGGTGGAACCGCGGTGCCGGCGGCGCCGTCGACTCCTGTTCAACTTTCTTCTGCTTACGGCTGCGGCGCGCCGTCAGCGCCTCTGCCGACATCGGGAAGAAAACGAATACGGCAATCAACGCGAGCACACCCACAGAGCCCCACACGATTCGATTCCACATGAACATTCCCGTCAGTGGCATCCAAAGTGTGTTCTGGTCCGCGACAGTCCAATAGCGCGTAACGCTGTTGCTCAGCAGCATTCCCACCGGATCGAAAACCGCCGGCCAGAAGGGCCGCAGGCTGCGTGCCTGTGACACCGCGACCAAGTCGATAAAGTAAATAGCGAACAGTGCCGCGCCTTGCAAATACACCACAATCACCTGGCGCGTAAGTGCGGCGACCAGAAAGAAAATCGATCCCAGAAAGAAAATCTGCGGCGCAATCAGAACGGCATAGTGGTACGCCAGCATCCCCACATCAATAGGCGCGATGCGTGTGTGGTCAGCCCATGGAGCGAAGGACCCGATCGCTTCGCCAATCGGTAGACCTGTGAAGACCAGCAGCGTCGTGATCAACGACCCCGCCCATCGTCCGCCCAGATAGGCAAATTTCGTAATCGGCTTGGTGAAAATGATCTGATACGTGTCGCGTTGAAAATCCCGCAGAATTGAAGTTCCAAAGATCGCCGCAATCACGATCGATCCGAAGAATGTCAGAATCACATCCATCCGTTGCGTCGCGAACGGACCATTCAGCAGCACCTTCCCGGCCCCGACCGGTCCGAAGTCTGTCGCCGCCACCGAGCTGAATGCCACCACGAACCACAGCCCGAAGTAACAATAGGTCGCAACACTTTTCAGTCGAAGCTTGATCTCGAAGAGCAGAAAGTCAAGAAACATGCGGCATCTCCTCGTAAAGGCTCTAGTTCACTTGCTTCGAGTTCAGCGTGAGGAAATACACGTCTTCCAGCGCTGGATCCACGGCGTGAAAGCCATCTCCCGGCGACGCCTCCGAGTAAATTCGTATTTCGTGTGCACCGCCCAGCAGTTTCGTCGAAACAACTTTGAACTGCGACGACACCGCGGCGAACTCTTCCTCCGTGTGTACCAGCTTGCTCCAGATTCCGCCGCGCAGACGCTCCAGCGCTTCCTCGGGCGCACCCTCCAGCACAAGTTGTCCATTACTGATAATCGCCATGCGCGGGCATAACTCGCGCACATCCTCCACGATATGCGTTGAAAGAATCACAATCACATCGCGCGCCAGCGAACTCAGCAAATTCAGAAACCGGTTGCGCTCGGCCGGATCGAGCCCGGCAGTCGGCTCGTCCACAATAATCAGTTTGGGATTGGCCAGCAGCGCCTGCGCTATGCCGAACCGCTGCTTCATGCCGCCCGAGTACGTGCTCAACGCCTTCTTGCGCGCATCCCAAAGGTTGGTCTGCTTCAAAAGTGCGTCCACAATTTCTTTGCGCTCGCCGCTCTTGTCGATTCCCTTCATCACCGCCAGGTGATGCAGCATATCCGTGGCAGAAATGCGTGGGTAAACGCCAAATTCCTGCGGCAAATAGCCAAGCTGCTTGCGCACCTCGTCCTTGTTGGCAACCACGTCGAGCCCGTTGAGCAGAATCGTGCCCGAGTCCGGATCCTGCAAGGTCGCAATCGTCCGCATCAGCGTCGACTTCCCGGCGCCATTGGGCCCAAGCAGACCAAACATGTTGTTGCCGATCGTGAGGCTCAGGTTGTTCAAAGCCTGCACGCCATTGGGATAGCGTTTCGATAGTCCGCGAACTTCAAGACTCACGGCAATTCTCCTGTCGATAAAGATGCATTGGGGCGATGGGGACCCAGGGGACAATAGGGTAATACGAATGGTATCGCAAGAATGCCGATTCCCGTTCCCCGCGCACTGCATTTCTGACGGGTCAGCGCAACCCGGGTGATCCAAGCCGCAGGATACAATCGGAGCGAATCGAATCGGAAAGCTCAATGAACATGGAAAAGCTCAGGCTCGATCGCCGCAGGTTTCTCAAGCAGGCTGCCGGCGCCGTGGGTGCCGCGACGCAGATGGAAAACTGGAACGCCGCGGCTCAATCGCCGGTCTCGTCTTCGAAGGAACACCCGAACCCCAAGCCGGCCGATCCCGAATTTCCGCGCCGCTTTCGCGGCCGCCAGCTCCGCATGATCTCGTTTCCTCTCGGCGGGGTAGCCGCCGGCAGTCTTGGTCTCGGTGGCCGTGGCCAACTCATCAACTGGGAGATCTTTAACCGGCCCAACAAGGGCTTTCGTCCGCCGTACGCATTCCCCGCCATCTGGGCCCATAAGCAGGGCTCCACGCCCGTCGCGCGCGTTCTCGAGTCGCGCATCCTGCCTCCGTACGAAGGTCAGGACGGCCTCGGATCAAACAATGTCCCCGGTTTGAGCCGGCTCGAATCGGCCACATTCACCGGCGAATATCCACTCGCGAACATCCTTTTTGAAGATCGCTCGCTTCCGGTCAACGTTCAACTCGATGCGTTCTCGCCCTTCATTCCCCACGAGCCCGATGAGTCCGGACTTCCCGTCGCGATCCTGCGCTATCGCGTCACCAATCCCAGTCGCGAAACAGTCACGGTCGGCATAGCCTTCTCCGTCGAGAACCCCATCGTCACAAAGGAAGAAAACGACGCCGCTCGGCTGAAATCGGACCAGGGCCGGCGCAATCAATATCGTGAAGAAGCCGGAATCGCAGGCCACATCTTAAGCAATACCGCGCTCGCCGACAACCACCCCATGAAAGGCGAATTCGTGCTGGCCGCGCGCACCCCCGGCGGCGCAAAGGTTTCGCACTGGGACGGTTGGCCCGCCGGCCGTTGGTGGAACGCGCCTCTCCACTTCTGGGATCAGTTTGCGGCGGAAGGCGAATTAGGCGCGCAACCCGAGCCGCACAATGCCGTCAGCGTCCTCTGCCTCAAGCAAGTTTGCCCGCCCGGCAAAACAATAGACTTCGAATTCCTTGTCGGCTGGCACTTCCCCAATCGCACTCCCGATTGGATCGGTTGGGATGCGCCCCCCGGCGACGAAAAAACCGTCATCGGCAATGCCTATTCCGCGCGCTTCAAAGACGCGTGGGCCGCGGTTGCTTACACAGCCGCGCATCTCGAAGAGTTGGAGAAGAAGACCCGCCAATTCACGCAAGCCTTGCGCGAAAGCACAATTCCAGTTGCCGTCAAAGAGGCCGCGAGCGCCAACCTCTCCACGCTCGCAACCACAACCTGCTTCCGCACTGCCGATGGCGAGTTCCACGCCTTTGAGGGCAGCGACGACTCCAATGGATGTTGTCACGGCAACTGCACCCACGTCTGGAACTACGAAACCGCCACAACTTTTCTCTTCCCATCCTTTGCCCAATCGTTGCGCCGCAGCGCCTTCGGCTATTCCATGGATGAAGACGGCGCCATTCACTTCCGCCAGTCGCTGCCCGACGGCAAGGCGCGATCGGGCTTCGCCGCCGCAGACGGCCAGATGGGGCAGATCATTCACGCATGGCTCGATTGGAAAATCTCAGGCGACGGCGATCTGCTGAAACGAACCTGGCCCCGCGCGAAGAAAGCTCTCGAGTTCGCCTGGATTTCTGGCGGATGGGACGCGAACCGCGATGGCGTCATGGAAGGCGTGCAGCACAACACCTACGACGTTGAGTTCTACGGCCCCAACCCTCTGTGCGGTATCTACTATCTCGGAGCCTTGCGCGCCGCCGAAGAGATGGCGCAAGCCGCAGGCGACGCAGCGTCCGCCGCAACGTACAAGGCCTTGTTCAGCCAGGGAAGCCGTTGGATCGACGCAAATCTCTTCAACGGAGAATTCTATGTGCAGAAAGTGCGCGGCTTCTCCAGCGATCAAATCGCCAAAAACCTGCGCAGCGACATGGGATCGGAGAACACCGAGTCGCCCGAATACCAGGTGGGAGGCGGCTGTCTCGCCGACCAACTCATCGGCCAGTATCTTATCGAAATTGGCGGCATGGCGCCGTTGGTCTCGGCTGAAAACATTCGCCGGACCCTTCGATCCATCTACAAGTACAACTACAAGCCCACCCTCGCCGCGCACGACAATGTCGAGCGAACATACGCCCTCAACGACGAAGCCGCTGTCGTCGTCTGCGACTACGGAAACGCCACGCGCCCGCACATTCCGTTCCCTTACTACGCCGAGGCCTGGACCGGCCAGGAGTATCTCGTGGCCGCGCTCATGATGAATTGGGATATGGTCAACGAGGGCGTCGAATGTGTCGCCAACATTCGCGCCCGCTTCGACGGCGAAAAGCGCAACCCGTGGGACGAGCCCGAGTGTGGCCACCACTACGCCCGCGCCATGTCTTCGTGGTCCACGTTCGTCGCGCTCAGCGGATTCTTGTACGACGGACCCGCAGCCGCGGTGGTTGCTGTGCCAAAAATCCGCCAGCCCTCATTCCAATGTTTCTGGGCCACCGGAACAGGGTGGGGAACCTACTCAATCCAACACGGCAAGGCAACCTCGCTCCTCACCCTCCGCGTCTTGCACGGCTCGCTCCCATGCCGTTCCATCGAAATCGAATCCGGTGCAGGCCATGCCACCGTGCAATCCGATTCCCAGACACTCCCTTGCCAGGTCACTAGTCGCGGCCCGCGGACAGTCGTCCGCCTCGACGAGATGCTGCGCCTCGATCCCCAGCATCCACTGCGCCTCGAGGTGCGCGGTTAATGGTTGCTAACCAGAATCACCGTCCCTCGATCGTCCTGGTCGGCGGATTTCTCGGCGCTGGCAAAACCAGCTTGATCCTCGCCGCAGCACGCATTCTCGAGCAGCGCGGCCTCCGCTGCGCAGTCATCCTCAACGACCAGGGCGAAGAACTCGTCGACACGTCGCTTGCCGCTGCGCAGCGTATTTTCTCGCGCGAAGTCACCGGCGGATGCTTTTGCTGTCGCTTTTCGGCGCTCCTTGAAGTGATTGACGAAGTCTGCGCCGCCCGCCAACTCGACGTCATCTTTGCCGAACCCGTCGGAAGTTGCACAGACCTGTCTGCAACCGTGCTCGGGCCACTGCGCGAAGAGAGTCATCGCTATTGTGTAGCCCCATTCACCGTGCTCGTTGACCCGGCGCGCGCCGCGGAACTCTCGAATCTCGCGGGAGACTCCGACATGGCCTTCCTGTTTCGCAAGCAATTACAGGAAGCCGATCTCATCTGCAACACGAAAGCCGATCTATATCCTGAAAAGTCATGGATGCATGATGTCAAATGTCGGCGCCTCTGCGCGAAAACCGGCGAAGGCGTCAGCGAGTGGCTCGACGAAGTTCTCTTCGGCTCGCTCGAAGCAGGAAAAACGACACTCGATATCGACTATGCACGCTACGCACAGGCTGAAGCCGCTCTGGCCTGGCTCAATCTCAGTTTCGTGCTGAGCCCCGCAACTCCTGTTCCGCCGGCCACCGCTGTCGGACCTTTGCTCGATGACTTCGACCGCGCGTTGACCACCGCCGCCATCCAGATTGTCCATCTCAAGATCTTCGACTCCTCGCCCACAGGATGGCTCAAAGCCGCGATCTGCGCCAACGGTCAAGAACCCACCGTCGAAGGCGCTCTTGACGCTTCCCCAGCCGCTCGCCACGAAATGCTCATCAATCTCAGAGCCAAAGGCGACCCGGCGCAGGTTCAAACCTTGGTCGAAAATCAGTTGCGCCGACTGGAAGCTCAGGTCTCGTATGTGCGGCTCGATTGCTTCAGCCCCGCTGCGCCAAAACCCGAGCGCCGCATCGCGAAAAACTCATTCTGATCCCGTGCCGTGAATCCTCTCCCCCCGCGCTCCCCCACACCCGAAAAATCAGCCCTGCGCACCTCCCCATTCCCCCCTCCCACCTTCACTGATAGGATTATTCCGCCAATGAATAAACGTTTTACCGAGGTTTCCATGAAGCTCTCTCTACGTCGCATCGAAGCGCGGATCGCCGCGCTTGTTTTCTTTGCCCTCCTCGCGCCGGTAGCCCCGGGCTTTGCTCAGCCGCAAGGCCACGCCAAACCAACCGGCCCTTGGATGAACACCAGTCTCTCTCCCGACGAACGCGCCGATCTGGTCATTAAAGAGATGACTCTCGACGAAAAGATTGCCATGCTTCATGGCGTCGGCATGCCCACCGACGATCCGCTCACCGTTGAGAACATGCCTTCCAATCGCGGTGTCGGCTACGAGGTTGGCGTTCCGCGCCTCGGCATTCCCGGCATCGACATGAGCGACGCGGCTTACGGCGTCCGCTCCAGCGGCGCCAATGGCCGTTACTCCACAGCCCTCCCCGCCAACGTGGCGGCCGCCGCCAGTTGGGACCCCAACGCCGCCTACGAATACGGCAAGCTTATCGGCACCGAACTCCGCGCGCAGGGCTACAACATGACGTTAGGTGGCGGTACCAATCTCACGCGCGAGCCGCGCAATGGCCGCACTTTCGAATATCTCGGCGAAGACCCCATCCTTGCCGGAACCTTGGTCGCCAAGCTCATTGAAGGCACTCAATCGCAGCACGTCATCGGCGATATCAAGCACTACGCGCTCAACGACCAGGAAAGCGGCCGCAACTCCGTCAACATTGTCATCTCCAAACGCGCTGCCCGCGAAAGCGATCTCCTCGCCTTCGAAATCGGCGTCACGCAAGGCCATCCTGCAGCCGTCATGTGCTCTTACAACCGTGTTCTTGGCGACTTTGCCTGCGAGAACAAATGGCTCTTGACCGATGTGCTGAAAAAAGACTGGCAGTTCCCCGGATTCGTGCTCTCCGATTGGGGCGGCACGCATTCCACTGAAAAAGCCTCCGCCGCCGGCCTCGACAACGAAGAGCCCGGCCGGTCCTTTTTCCAGGATAAGTACAAGGCGGCTGTCGACGCCGGAAGAATCTCCCAGGCAGAACTCGATGAGCACGTGCATCGCCTCCTGCGCTCCATGTTCGCCGCCGGCGTCATCGATTATCCCCGCCAGCGCGGCGTGGTCGATCCCTTCGCCGGCCTACAGGTGGCGCGCAAAATCGAAGAAGGTGGCATCGTCCTGCTCAAGAACAAAGCCTCCGTGCTGCCCCTTCTTCCACTCCGCCTGCACACCATCGCCGTCATCGGCTCACACTCCGACGTCGGCATGATCTCCGGCGGTGGTTCAGCGCAGGTCGATCCTCCCGGAGGAAACGCAACCTCCGCCCCGGGTCAGGGTGCCACTCATTGGCAGGAAGAAATCTGGTTCCCCACCTCGCCTCTCAAGGCCATTCAGGAACGCGCTCCCAAAGCGACGGTCACGTTTGATTCAGGCTCCGACCCCGCCGCCGCGGCCGCCCTTGCCAAGTCTTCCGACGTGGCTATCGTCTTCGCATACCAATGGGAAAGCGAGGGCATGGACCTTAAGACACTTAGCCTGGCACACGATCAGGACGCGCTCATCGCGAAAGTCGCGGCCGCCAATCCGCACACCATCGTTGTCCTCGAATCCGGCAGCCCCGTCACCATGCCTTGGGTCGATTCCGTCGCCGGCATCGTCGAAGCCTGGTATGCCGGCTCCGATGGAGCCAACGCGCTCGCCAACATTCTCTTCGGGTCGGTAAACCCCTCCGGCAAGCTGCCCAATACGTTCCCCATAAGCGATGCCGATCTGCCCCACCCCACCATCGTTCAGCCGCCGCCCGAGTCTTCGCATTACGATGGCGCAGCAACACCCGCTTCCGGCCTCCTCGGCTCTGAGGTCACGTATGACGAAGGCGTCAAGGTCGGCTACAAATACTACGACGCTGCCAAAAAATCGGTCCTGTTTCCCTTCGGCTTCGGCCTCTCCTACACCACCTACCGCTATTCCTCGCTCGCTGTCACCCAGGGCGACAAGGTCAAAGTGAGCTTCACCCTCACCAACGCCGGCACGCGGCCAGGAGCGGAGATCGCCGAAGTCTACGCTAGCCTTCCTGCGAGCGCCGACGAGCCACCCAAGCGCCTCATCGGATTCAGCAAGGTTGAGCTCAAAGCCGGCGAAAAGAAAACCGTCGACCTCGAAATCGATCCCAAGTATCTCTCCATCTTCGATGAAGCAAAGAACGGTTGGACGCTCTTGCCCGGCGAGTACACCATCCTCGTCGGCGGCTCCTCGCAAACCCTGCCGCTGAAAGCCACCCTCAGCGTCAAATAGTCCCGGATAGAAACCGCTCTGAAACGAATCCCTCCCTGCCGCCGTACTCGGCTCGGAGGGATTCGTGTTTTGGTCCATTCATCAAAATTTCACTGCACCCCGTATCTGAAAAGGTTCTTCCGCAGAAAACGGATTTCTCCCGTCGAAGTCCAACGAAATGGTTTGGTGCGCCGAACGGAACGGCCTGCGTCGCTTTTTCGTATCAGCATCCATCCGCTCACTTCGCCGGTCCCCGCGTCCGCTGTCCGCAAATGAACAACGAAACGCACGAGCGAACGCCGCGGATAACCGAACGCGTTGTCCGGTCATCTGCCGGTTTGCCCATCTTCAATCAGGCGTTGAAGATGGCCCGTCCGTCCCAACGGAATGAAACGGAAGTCGGATTGCTGAAGGAGAGGGGAGCGCACGAATTCCCCGGAGGTCCGGTTGCGTGAAACAGTTTGAAGCCTTCAGGCTTGATACGGTGAACGAGTGTCTGTGGCATAACAGTGCGCAGATCGTCCTTCCCCCCAAGCCTTTCGCGGTTCTCCGCTATCTCGTCGAACATCCCCAGCGCCTCGTCTCGCACGACGAACTACTCGATGCCCTTTGGCCTGAAACCTACGTTCAGCCGCAGGTGTTGAGGACCTACGTCCTCGACCTGCGCAAGGCCCTCGGTGACGACGCCGGCCAGCCGCGCTTCATTCAAACCCTGCCCAAGCGGGGATACAGCTTCATCGCGCAAGTCTCCGACAATTCTGAAACTGAGGTTGCCTTACCCCTTCACACCGCCGCGAAAAGTGATGCTTCTGAAATTTCAGGGCGCGCCGGCGAACTCGCTCAATTAGACGCGCTGCTGGGTAAGCTCGCCGCCGGCCAGCGCAACGTTGTGCTCGTCGCCGGCGAAGCGGGAATCGGAAAGACCGCGCTTCTCGATGCCTTCTCCCGCCGCGTCGAACACGCGCAAGCCGCCGCCATCGCGCGCGGACAATGCGTCCAGGGCGTTGGCAGCCAGGAGAATCTGTACCCCGTTCTTGAAGCGCTGGGTCACCTGTGCGCATCGCCCGATGGCGAGCGAGCCTGCCGCACACTCGCGCGCATCGCACCGGCATGGCTCGCTCGTGGATGGGCTTCCAATGGTCACGCCACCGTCTCCGCAGACATCAAGACGCCGGAGAGGACACTGGGCGATCTTTCCTGCGCGCTCGAAGAACTCTCCCTTGAAAAGCCGCTCATCCTCATCTTCGAAGATGTCGAGTGGGCCGACGAATCCACGCTCCATCTCATCTCGGCACTCGCGCGCCGCCGCGCTCCGGCGCGGCTCATGGTCTTGTGTACCTCGCGTCCGCGCAAGGGAACCGCCCTCCAGGAGCTGCGCCAGGATTTGCTCTTGCGCAAGCTCTGCGTTGAAATCGTCCTCGGTCCGCTCGCCCGTCCTGCGATCTCCGAACTGCTC
>Ga0182013_10000755_pt1 | contig 44981 bp, 52 predicted proteins | sample 612S2MmetaG_FD_120487 | JGI IMG/M metagenome (GOLD analysis project Ga0182013, IMG submission 120487) | Permafrost microbial communities from Stordalen Mire, Sweden - 612S2M metaG | ecosystem: Environmental > Terrestrial > Soil > Wetlands > Permafrost | place: Sweden: Stordalen | collected... | reverse complement strand
GAAGAACCGCTCGAAATCAAGGGCGAAGTCAGCATCACCGGGCCGAGCACCGGACATGCCGTGATCGAGAGGACGAAGGGCGAAGGCGCGATCGTCACCGTCCCGGCGTCCGGGACAGTGACGATCAGCAACACCAAGCTCACGGACAGCTACCTGACCGGCGAAGCCGTCTGGAAGAGCCAGATCGAAGGTGGCCTCGTGTACAACGACGGCACCCTCGTCCTCACCGGCGACGAGCTGACGGGGTCCGGGGAGAGCCATGCAGCCGCGGGCCAGATCGCGCGTGGAGGCGCGATCTTCAACGCGGGCCTGCTCACCATCAGCCGCTCATGGCTCAGCAACGACCAGGCGGTCGGCGGCACCGGCAGCGAAGGGGAAAAACCTGAAACGGGGGGCTCTGCGTCCGGCGGCGCGATCTACAACCAGGGCGCCGCCGTGACGATCACCGGCTCGACGCTCAGCGGGGACCAGGCGACGGGCGGCACCGGCGGGACGAGCTCGATCCACGGCGGGATCGGCGGGACGGCACAGGCGGGCGCGATCGCGAGCGTCTCGGGTACCGTCACGCTCGTCAACGACACGCTCACCGGCGACACCGCCCGCGGCGGCCTCGGCGGAGAAGGAACCGGAAACGGGGTGCAGGGCACGCAGGGTGCGGCGTCCGGCGGCGCCCTGGAGTTCAGCGAAGGCGCCGGCGGGGGCGCGATAGCGAGCACGACGGTGTCCGGCAACTCGGCTGTCAGCGCGATCAGCAGCCGCGGCGGGAACCTCGACCTCTCAGCCGGCGAAACGACCGTACAGGACACCGTCATCGCATCGGGCGGCGGCGTGGAACTCGGCAACTGTCTGCTCGCCCCGAAGACGCTCGTCGACGGGGGTCACAACCTCGAGGACGACGCACAGGCGCAGTGCGGATTCTCAGCCGCCGACCACGACGTCATCGCTGCCGCGCTGCTGGAGCCTCTCGCGTCGAACGGCGGGCCCGTGCGGACCATCGGCCTGCTCCCCGCCAGCCCCGCACTCGGCGCGGGCGGCCAGTGCACCGACCCGAGCCGGGGCGGCGCGGCGCTCACGCAGGACGCGCGCGAACTGCCGAGGCCCGCGGGCGACTGCGACATCGGCGCCTTCCAGGCCCAGCCGGTGACAGCGGGAGAGCCTCCCACCGTGGCCGGCACCCCAGAAGTCGGGCAGACACTGACGTGCGGCACCGGCACCTGGGGCGGTGACGGCCCGCTCAGCTACTCCTACGAATGGCTGCGCGACGGGGTGCTGCTCGCCGGGCAGAACAGCACGACGTATCTCCTCGTCACCGCCGATGCGGGCCAGCAGGTTGCCTGCCGCGTGACCGCGCACGGCCCTCGCGGCCAGGCCACCCAGACCGGCTCCGCTGTCTCGATCAGCCCGCTGCCCGTGCCGCCCGCGCCGTGGCCCGAGCCGGTCATCAGCCATCTCGCCCAGTCCGCGGGGGTATGGGCCGAGGGCAACGGGCTCGCGCACATGAGCCGCCGCACGCCCGTCGGCACGATCTTCTCGTTCACCCTGAACGAGGCGGCCACCGTCACCTTCACGTTCACCCGACCCGCCTCCGGCCGCCTGGTCGGACACAGCTGCAAGGCGCCGAGCTCGCACAACCGCGGCCACCGCCCGTGCCTGCGCGCCGTGACGGTCGGCGCGCTGTCCTTCCTCGGCTACCGGGGAAGCAACCACATCGTCTTCCGGGGGCACATCTCCTCGCACGTAAGGCTCGGCCCCGGCCGCCACACGCTGATCGTGAGCGCCAGGTCCCACAAACGCCCCGGCGTGAGCCGCTACATCAGCTTCACCGTCGCGGGCTGAGCACGCAGCCCGCCGGCCGGCGCGTCAGATCAGGATCGGCGCGGCGAGGATCGCCTCGACGAGGGCGAGCGCGAACCTCTCCGAGTGCCCTGCATAGGAGCTCGAGTCGTACTCGATGACCGGGATCTCCAGAGCGAACGTCCACGTCGTGCGCGTCTCTGCCGGCGCGTCCCCCTGCGGCTCGGTCCGCTCGACCTCGCAGGTGAACACCTCATCCCCTGTCAGCCGCGCGATCACCCTGTACTCGCATATCGCGCGCTGTGGCTGCTCGGCGTCCTCGGCGGCCGCCTCATGACACGGGGCCGAGAGCCTGTGAAGGGTGCCCTCGCTGAGGGCGTAGAGCTGGACGAGCTCGCCGTCGGTCTTGACGATCCAGTCGGCGGTCGGCGGGATGATCCGCTTGGCGGCGTCGACGAGGGCTTCACGGCCGATGCACCTCTCGTGCGGGCACTCGCGGCGCAGCGCCGCCTCGATCTGCTCGACGGTCTCGATGTCCATGCAGCCCAGTCTGCGCGAGATGCAAGGCAGATCGGGCGCCGACCATCGCAAATTGCGGGTCTATTTGGGCCCTGCGCGCACCTTAAAAACAGGATGGAAACACGTTTGCCCGCCTGGCTCAGGCCATCCGCCGCCGCGAGCGGGCTGCGCGCAGCCGCCGAGCCAGGTTCTCGCGGACCTGCGGCCACTCCGGCTCGATGACGCTGTAGTACGCGGAATCCCGCACCCCCACCCCCCGCACGATCATGTGCTCGCGCAGGATCCCCTCGAACTGTGCGGGCAGCGCCGCGAGCGCCGAGCGGGAGCGCTCGTTGCGGGAGTCCGTCTTGAACTCGACGCGCATGCACCCGAGGGCCTCGAACGCGTGCTCGAGCATCAGCGACTTGGCCTCGATGTTCGCCCCGCTTCCCCAGTCCTGCGGCCGCAGCCATGTGGCGCCGATCTCGAGCCCGCGGTGCTCCGGGCGCAGGTTCAGATATCGCGTGCTTCCGATCACCTCGCCGCTGGCGCGCTCGACCGTGGCGAAGACGCCCTCGCGGCCGGCGGCGTTCTCGGCGACGCTCGCCGCGAACCACGACTCGAAGAACGCGCTGCTCTCGCCGACCGGAGTCGTCCACGTCCAGATCTCGGGATGTTCGCAGGCGGCGCGCATACCCCTCTCGTGCCGCGGCTCGAGCGGCTCGAGCGCGACCAGCTCACCCTCAAGACGCGCCAGCAGGCCCTCCCAGCTCACACGCTGCAGGCTACAGCCAGCAGCAGCCGGCGCGCCTCAGGCGTCGAGTCTCGCGCCGCTGCGGGCCCTCCCCCGCCTGATGCGCCGCGGCACGCGGATGCGCGCGGCGTGCAGACGTGGACGCGGGCTCACCTGTGCCTTCGCCGGGCGGGCGTCGAGGTGGGCCTGTGCGGCGATGCCGTCGGGCGCCGCCGGCGCGAGCTGATTCGCACTCGACGCCGCCCTCGCGGCGCGCGCTGATTCGCCCGCGCGGAGCAGATCGCGATGGCGCTCGCCGGCGAGCTGGGCTGCAATGTGGGGACTGGAGAACATGCAACCAGCATCGCCCAGCCCCCGAAGGCTGCTAAGACATTTAGATGGAGCTAAATGACTCCATGTGGCAACGCTGAACCTGCTGAGCTTGCGCAGTGATCTTCGCCCGCTTCGACACCGAGGCGCTGACGCGCGTCCGATTCGCGATCTCACCGATGCTGGAGAGCACCGCGAGCGTCAGCACGCTCGAAGACCCTGCACGCCAGGCCGTGCATCTCCCGTGGGTCGCCCACGCGCAGAGGCTGACCGGAGATCTTGATCTCTCGCCGCTGCGTGCCCTGAAGAGCTCGAAGATCTACAACCCGGATTTCATCAATCCTCCCCCGAGCGGCCCGCTCGCCGAGTTCGAGGACGAGCTCGCTCTGATGGTCGCGACGCCAGAGGATCAGATCCGCGCCGAGGTGCGGCGCGCCTACCAGGACCACGCGATGCCGGCGGCGCTGTATCCGTTCGTGCAGGACCCGCGGGGCGCGATCACCGCCCTGTCCGATCTCATGCTGAGCTACTGGGAGCGTTCGCTCGCAGGGCACTGGCCGCGCATCCGCTCGCTGCTCGAGCACGACATCCTCTACCGCGCACGGCAGATGGCGGACGGCGGCACACGCGAGCTGTTCGCCGACATCGATCCGTCCGTGCAGTGGGACGACGGAGTCCTGCAGATCGACCAGTGCCACGACGTCGAGCTGATCCTCGACGAGCGCGGCCTGCTGCTCGTTCCCAGCGCGTTCGCGTGGCCGAAGATCATGGTCGTCACCGCCGCGCCGTGGCAGCCGACGCTGATCTACCCGGCTCGCGGCGTCGGCATGCTCTGGAGCCCCGAGCACGCCTCGCCGCCGGACGCACTCGCCCGGCTGCTCGGCCGCAGCCGTGCCGCGCTCCTGCTCGCGCTCGACAGCCCGCGGTCGACGACCGAGCTCGCTGGAGTCCTCGGCGTATCCCACGGCGGCGTCTCCCAGCACCTCGCGATCCTGCACGACGCCGGGCTTGTCAGCCGCAGGCGCGTCCAGAGGTTCGTGCTCTACCTGCGCTCGCCCGACGGCGACGCGCTGGTCGAGTCCAGCAGCTAGGCGCCCTGGGAGCAGGCGCCTGTGCGCCGCACCCCGCCGTCGCGATGTTCGGGCTCAGTCAGCGCAGCGATGTCTTCAAGGTCGATCGGGCGGCCCGCGGCTCGCTTCATTCGAATCAGGTCGTCGCGTCCCGCGACAGGGATGCTACGGGTCCCCAGCGCGAGGACGAGCGCGCGCACGGAGCTCATCGAACGGGACCGCACCCGGAGCATCCTGCAGCACGTCGATGCCGCCAGCCGCGTCGAGAACTGCCAGAGCGTGGCCGGCAGCAGCGAGGCATCGAAGTCGAGCTCGACGCCGCGGCAGCTCGAGCAGCAACCGCCCACCTTCTCGGCGGCCCCGGGATCGGTCGTGTCGCAGCGCATGGCAGCTTTCGCATCGTCGGGCACGACGCGGCTGCTCACTCGCCGAGGCCTGTCGTTCGGCGACGCTGCGCCGGCGGTTGCACCACGCGGCAGAGCCCCCGCGGGACATCCAGTGCGCCGGAAACGCAGAAAACCCCCGTGTTAGCAGGGGTTTTCTATATCGGGGCGCCGAGATTCGAACTCGGGACCTCACCGACCCGAACGGTGCGCGCTACCAGGCTGCGCCACGCCCCGACGCACCGGGAGTATCCCACACATCCGTGGGCGTTATCTTCGCCCCATGCCCGCCGATCTGAAGGAGATCCTCTCCGAGCTCGAGCGGCTGCTCCAGCCCGCCCGGTTCCAGGACTACTGCGTGAACGGCCTGCAGGTGCCCGGCCCGGCGAGCATCCAGCGGATCGCGACGGGCGTCTCGGCGAACATCGACCTGTTCGAGCGCGCCGTCGCCGAGCGCGCCGACCTGCTCCTCGTGCACCACGGGCTCTTCTGGGGCGACGGCGTCAGGGCGATCGACGAGACCCTCGCCAGGCGCCTTCGGATCCTGTTCGAGAACGGGATCGCGCTGGCCGCGGAGCACCTTCCGCTCGACGCCCACCCCGAGATCGGCAACAACGCGCTGCTGGCCAGGGCGCTCTCCGGGACGGACCTGCAGCCGTTCGCACCGCACCGCGGCGAGCCGATCGGATTCATCGCCCGGCTGCCCGGCGACGGCCTCGCGCTCGAGGACCTGCTGGAGCGGGTCGCGGACATCACCGCGCGCGAGCCCCAGCTCTATGGCGCCGGCCCCGAGCGCGTCGCGCGCCTCGCGGTCGTCTCCGGCGCCGGCGCCGACTACCTGGGGCAGGCGAGGCAGGCCGGCGCTGACGCGCTCCTCACCGGCGAGGTCTCCGAGCGCTCCCCCGCCGACGCCCGCGAGGCCAGCCTTCATCTGATCGCCGGTGGGCACCACGCGACGGAGACGCTCGGCATCAGGGCGCTCGGCGAGCATCTCGCCGAGCGCTTCGCTGTCGAGCACGTCTTCATCGACGTGTCCAACAGCGTGTGATTTGCTGCACAAGCCGGCGCCCAGAGACTAAGATCACGACGCTAGCTGCTGTTTGATCCTCGAGGAGGGAGTACTGATGGAGGCCACGGCCACGGCGTCGAAGACGATCGCCGACATGATCGTGCACTCGGCGTCCCAGTTCGGCGACGCCCCCGCGATCCGCTTCAAGCAGGACGGCGAGTGGCATGACGTCAGCTACTCGCAGCTCGCGGACACGGTCCAGGAGATCGGCCTCGGGCTGATCGACATCGGGATCGAGCCCGGGGAGCGCATCTGCATCCTTGCGAACACCCGCCCCGACTGGACCTACGCGGACATGGCCGCGTCCTCCGCCGGCGCCGTCGTCGTGCCCATCTACCCGACGAACTCGCCGGAGGAGTGCGAGTGGGTGATCTCGGACTCCAGCGCGATCGCGATCGTGTGCGAGGACGAGGAGCAGCTCGCGAAGATCGTCGAGATCCGCGAGCGCGTTCCCTCGCTGCGCACGGTGATCGTGATCGACTCCGCCGACGCCGGCAGCGAGAGCGCACGCGCGCTCGGCGCGATCACGCTCGACGAGGTCCGTGAGCGCGGCCGCGGCCGCGACCCCCAGGAGCTCGCCGCCCGGCGGGACGCCGTCACCCTCGAGGACCCGTTCACGTTCATCTACACCTCGGGCACCACGGGCCCGCCGAAGGGCTGCGTGCTCAGCCACGGCAACTACCGCGCGGTCGTGGACATGGTCAACGACGCCGCCGAGCTCGAGACGGGCGAGACGATCTACCTGTATCTCCCGCTCGCCCACGCATACGCGCTCCTGATCCAGCTGCTCTCGATCCATCTCGGCGGGACCATCGCCTACTACGGCGGCGACACCAAGCAGATCGTCCCCGAGCTGATGGAGGTCAAACCGACATACCTGCCGTCGGTCCCCCGCGTGTTCGAGAAGATCTACACGCTCGCCCGCGGCGCGATCGACGCCAAACCCGAGGAGGAGCGCCGTCAGGCCGACGCCGCGATCGCGCTCGGCTTCAAGGTCCGCACGATGATGGCGCGCGGACAGGAGATCCCCGATGAGCTGCGGGTGCCGTTCGAGAAGGCGGACGAGGAGATGTTCAAGAACGTCCGTGCGATCTTCGGCGGCCGCTGCAAGCGCGCGACCAGCGGCGCGGCCCCGATCGCGACAGAGATCCTCGAATTCTTCTACGCGTGCGGCATCGTCGTGCTCGAGGGCTACGGGATGACGGAGACCGCGACAGCGGCCACTTTCTCGACCGACAGCGACTTCAGGTTCGGCACCGTCGGGCGCGCGCTGCCCGGGGTGCAGATCCGGATCGCCGACGACGGCGAGATCCTGATCAAGGGCGCGAACATCTTCGAGGGCTACCACAACCATGCGCCGACGTCGTTCGGAGACATCGAGGACGGATGGCTTCACACCGGCGACCTCGGCTCGCTAGACCAGGATGGCTACCTCTCGATCACGGGCCGCAAGAAGGACATCATCATCACTGCGGGCGGCAAGAACCTGACCCCGGCGAACATCGAGAACGACCTGAAGCAGTGCCGCTGGATCTCCCAGGCCGTGATGTACGGGGACCGCCGGCCCTACCCTGTCGTGCTGGTCACGCTCGACGAGGAGGAGATCCCGATCTTCGCCCGCGAGCACGGGCTGCCGGAGGACATCCAGTCGCTCTCGCGCGACCCGCAGGTGCATGCCCTGATCCAGGCCGAGGTCGACCGCGCGAACGCCAAATACGCACAGGTCGAGCAGGTCAAGAGGTTCGCGATCCTCGACCATGACCTGACGCAGGCGACGGGTGAGCTCACCCCGACCCTGAAGGTCAAGCGCAACGTCGTGAACGAGAAGTACGCGCAGCTGTTCGACGAGCTCTACACGGGCTGACGCGGCCCGGCCCGTCCAGCTGCGAACATGGTTGGATGAGGAGCGACCCTTCAGATACTGGCGGGCTGTTCGTCGGCCGTCGCCCGGGCACGGCGCCGACCCACTACGCGACCCCGCCCGAGCGGGGAAGCGAGACGCGCCAGCACGTCGACGGGTCCCTCGCGGGGTTCCTGTTCGCGGCCATGGTCGTCGTCAGCCTGCTGTGCTGGGGGCCGATACCGGTCGCGTGCCTGTGGGTCGGGTCCCAGGCCGAGTACCTGACGAACAGCGTCAGCCTGGGCATCCTCTCGGCCTTCATAGCCCTCGGCGGGCTCCTGTTCGGCGCGCTGATGATCCTCAAGCGCCTGGACAACGCGTGGATCCTCGTCAGGCGCGCCGCCGGCCACGACCAGCGGACCGGCGCGCTCGGGCGGATCTTCGGGACCACCGCCGCGATCTGCGCCGTCGTCTTCGCCTTCTGGTTCATAGTGATCCACGGGCCGGGGTCCGTCACGGTCTCGGGCAACGGAGCAAAATGAGCGAACCGCGCCGCGCGCGCGGACTCTCGCCCAGCACCGCAGTTCACTGCTAGAACAGCCATACCGTGGGTCTGCTCGACTACTACCGCCAGTTCGAAGGGATGTCCGAGGAGGACGTCAACAAGGGTCTGCGCGAGGAAGCAGCGGAGCGCAAACGCAAAGCGCTCACCCGCGTCGAGACGCTCGACCTGTCACAGACGACCTGGCCCGAGCTCCCGCACCCGCGAATCGTCAACGCCGTCACGTTCGTCGCCAGGCGGGGCATGCACCGCTACCCCAACGTCGCGGGCCAGGACCTTCGCAACATGCTGGCCGAGCGTCACGGCGTCGAGCCTGGCCGGCTGATCCTCGGCAACGGAGCAGCGGAGCTGCTGAGCTCCGCCACGCGGGCCCTGATCGAGCCGGGCCAGCAGCTGCTCACGCTGTGGCCCTCGTATCCCCTGTATCCGCTGATGGCGCGCCGCGCCCACGGACAGGCGGTGCGTGTCAGCGGAGGGGTCGACGAGCTCCTCGCCGCCGCCCAGGACCCGGCTGTGCGGGCGATCGCGATCGCCAACCCGAACGATCCGACGGGCGAGCTGATCCCGGCCGGAGAGATAGAGCGCCTGCTCGCCGGCATTCCCGACGGTGTCGCGGTGCTGCTCGACGAGGCGCTCGTCGAGTTCGCGGACGCACAGCCGACGCGCGCCTCGCTGGACCTGCTGGCGAAGAGCCCGCGGCTGCTCGTGTTCCGCACGTTCTCGAAGGCATGGGGCCTGGCGGGCCTGCGCATCGGCTACGCCATCGGCGGAACGGGGTCGGAGGCGCTGCTCGCCGAGCTCGACCCGGACCTCGGGGTTTCCGAGGTCTCCCAGGCCGGGGCGCTCGAGGCGCTGCGCACCTGCAGCGAGCTGCTCGAGAATCGCGTGAAGGACGTCTGCCGCGAGCGTCCGGTGCTGATCGCCGGCCTGCGCGAACGCGGATTCGACGTCGCCGACAGTCAGGCGAACTTCGTGTGGGCGGCGCACCCGTCGCTGTCGGCCGGCGAGCTCTCCTCCAGGCTCGAAGGGGCCGGGATCCTCATCGCGCCCGGCGACGCGCTCGGCGAGCCCGGCCGCGCGCGCATCGCGATCCACTCCGATCAGGCCACCCAGCGGCTGCTCGCCGCGATCGACAAAGAGACCTAGCGGGCCTCAGCCGGCGGATCCGGCCTGGCGCAGCAGCGCCCCGGTGGTGCCCTCGAGGATCTTGCGCCACGCGCTGTTGGACTCGTGCTGCTGGTCGAAGTGCTCGACCACCTTGCGCACGCGCTTGACCGAGATGTCGATCCCGTGGCTCTCAGCCACCGACTGGTAGCGGTCGATTTCGTCCGCCAGCCGCTTGGTCACGGACTCGAACCCGTGGCGGGCGATCTCCACCCGCGAGGTGAAGCTCATCATCGACGTCTGGAACATGAGTTCGTCCGTCGGCTCGGGCTCGATCAGGACGATGTCGACACCGGGGTAGCGCGCCTCCCAGCCCTTCTTGAGTTCATGCAGGCGCTGGTGGGCCACCAGCTTGAAGGTCTGGTATCCGATCTGGGCGAAGCCCATGTCCGAGACGCGCCTTGCGCGCTTGCCGCGCAGCGTGCTGACGGTCGCCGAGAAGTCGTTGATGAACGGCACGATCGGGTTGATCACGACGACCAGCTTCGCGCCGGCCTGGACCGCGATGTCCAGGTTCGTGGTGGAGACGATCCCGCCGTCGATCAGCTCGCGGTCCTTCACCCTGACCGGCGAGTAGACCATCGGCAGGGCCCCGGAGGCCCGCACCGCGGTGGAGATCGGGACGTCGTCGGCCCCGTCGACGCCGAAGACGACGCGCTCGCAGGTGTCGAGGTCGGTGGCGGTCAGATACAGCTCGCAGTCGAGCTCTCCGAAGCTGTTGGTGCGGCCCGGTTCGCTCAACACCTCGCTCAGGTAGCTCTCGATCCCGGCGCCCGTGTACAGCCCCGACGGCAGCCCCTCGGCGAGACCCATCGCGATGTCCATCAGCGAGATCCCTCCGGGCTGGGCGAGAAGCGAGCGCACCTGCGAGAGCGCGAGCAGCGGCAGCATCGCTCCCTTGCGGGCGAACTCCAGCAGGTTCGGGCGCAGCAGGTCACCGAGGTGGACGTCCTTGAACGGCGGCTTGCCCTGGTTGGTGACGACGCGCATCATCTCCTCCGGGGTCACCCCGTTCGCGGTCATCGCCGCGATGAAGGCGCCCGCCGAGGTGCCGACGTAGACATCGAAGTTGGTGACGGTGCTGTTGACCGCCAGGAGGTCCAGTGCGCGCAGCGCGCCTATCTCGTAGACGCCGCCGGTGAAGCCCCCGCCGCCGAGAACCAGGGCCGTCTTGTCGCGCCGGGGCCGGCGCCGACGATCGACCGACGCGGGTCTACCCACACCCCGCGGCGCCGTCCTGCGCCCGTTGGAGTTCGCTTTAGCGCCAGGTTCCAACTTGACAACCTTGCCCATTAGTCAACATTCTATGGCCGCGTGCCCCATACCTTCATCGCCAAGGTCCGCTCTATCGCGTGCGGGTTCCTACTGATCGGTGCCGTGGCCACTCCCGCAGCGGCCGCGAACACCCCCCTGACGGCTCTACAGAGCGCCATCGCGGGGCAGATCTCCTATGCCGGGCCGCACGACGGCGCGTACGCCTACGACCTCTCGACGGGCCAGGTGCTGTTCTCCGACCGCGCGAGCGCGCTCAGACCCCCCGCCTCGGTGGAGAAGCTCTACACCGCCACGACGGCGCTCGAGCTGCTCGGCCCGTCGACGACGCTGAGCACAAGCGTCCTCGGCACCGGGCATCTCGCCCCCGGCGGTGTCTGGGAAGGCAACCTCTACCTGCGCGGCGGGGGCGACCCCACGTTCGGGAGCACGGCGTTCATCCGCGCCCACTACGGCGGCGAGGGGGCGAGCGTCTCGACGCTCGCATACGACCTGGTCAAGGTTGACGGTATCCACAGGGTCACGGGCTCCATCGACGGCGACGAGTCCTTCCTTGACTCGCTGCGCGGCGAGCCGTCCAGCAACTACGAATTCGACCCGTTCCTGGAAGGGAACCTCAGCGGCCTCGCCTTCAACCGCGGCGAAGAAGGAACCGAACACGGCGCTCACGCCCCCGCGGCGTTCGCGGCGCGCCGGCTCTACGCAACGCTCCACGCCGACGGTGTCTCCATCCACGGCCCGATCGGGGCCGCTCCCACGCCCCCCGCCGCCACGCTCCTCGCCTCGGTGGCGTCCCCCACGATCAGCCAGCTCGTCGGCCTGATGCTGCCGCCGTCCGACAACTTCTTCGCAGAGACGCTCGTCAAGGACATCGGCAGGCACGTCACGGGCAGCGGGACGACGGCGCAGGGCGCCGCGGTCGTCGCGAGGACGATCGCCTCGCTGTTCGGGATCCACCCCCGTGTGGTCGATGGCTCCGGCCTCTCCCCGGCCGACAAAACCTCCCCGCTGCAGGTCGCGACGCTCCTCATCGCCCTGGCCCACACCTCGCTCGGCCCCTCGCTGCGGGGCGAGATGGCGGTGGCGGGCCGCAGCGGAACGCTCGAACTGAGGATGCGCCACACAGCCGCCGAAGGCCACTGCCAGGGCAAGACGGGGACGCTCACCGGGGTGTCGAACCTCGCCGGCTACTGCCGGTCCGCGGACGGGCACACGATCGTCTTCGCCGTCTTCACCGACGGGATCAACCTCGAAACGGCCCACACCGTGCAGGATGAGATCGCGATCGAGATCGCCGGCTCGAAGGTCTCGACGACCGAAGAGCTCGCCGCCGCCGCCCACCGGCGCTAGCAGCCTGCGCTACTCGCCCAGGAGCTCTCTGAGGCCCGCTTCGTCGAGCACGGCCACGCCGAGCCGCTCCGCCTTCGCGAGCTTTGATCCGGCGCTCTCGCCGGCGACGAGGAAGTCCGTCTTGCCGGACACCGATCCGGTGACGCGGCCGCCGGCCGCCATGATCCGTTCGGTGGCGTGCTCTCGCGACCAGTCCGGCAGGGTCCCGGTCAGCACCAGCGTCTTGCCCGCGAGCGGCCCCTGCGAGGGAGCCGGGCCCTTCTCGCTGAACTGCAGGCCGAGAGCGCGGAGATCCCCGATGAGGGCGCGCATGCGCTCCTCGTCGAGCTGCGCGCGTATCGAGTGCGCCATCTTCTCGCCTATGCCGGCGACCTGCGCGAGCTCCTCGGGGGACGCGGCGAGCAGCGCGTCGATGTCGCGCATCGCCTGCGCGAGGTTTCGGCCCGTGACCTCGCCCACCTCCTCGATGCCGAGCGCGAACAGCACCCTGGCGAAGGGACGCTGCTTGGACTGCTCGATCGCCGCGAGCGTCTTGGCGGCGGACACCTCGCCGTAGCCCTCGAGCTCGAGCAGCTGCTCCTGCGTGAGGCGGTAGAAGTCCCCGGCGGTGCGCACGAGGCCGCGCTCGAGCAGGTTCGCGACCTGCTTCTCGCCGAGGCCGTCGATGTCCATGGCGCCTCGCGAGACGAAATGCCGCAGCAGCTGCCAGGCGCGGCCCGGGCACTCCGGGTTCGGGCACTTGGTGTAGACGCCCTCCGCGGGTTTGACTGTCGGCGTGTCGCAGAACGGGCAGCGCTCCGGGGGCGTGGGCAGCGGCGGGCGGTCAGGGCGCTCGGCGACGTGGGGCGCGGGCGAGACGACCTGCGGGATGACGTCGCCGGCTCGCACGACGATCACGTCCTCACCGGGCCGCAGGTCCTTGCGCACGATGTCCTGCTCGTTGTGGAGCGTCGCCATGCCGATCCGCACGCCCGCCACGGCGACCGGGTCGAGGACCGCATAGGGGCGCAGGTCCCCGAACTTCCCGACGTTCCACATCACCTTCTCAAGGCGGGTGACGCCGGTCGTGGGCGGGAACTTCCACGCGACCGCCCAACGCGGGTCCCTGCCGACCGATCCGAGCCTGCGCTGAAGCTCGAGGTCGTCGACCTTGACCACTACACCGTCGATCTCGAAGTCGAGCTCTCCCCTGCGCCGCTCCCAGTCCAGGCACTGCCTGACGACCTCGTCCTCGTCGTCGATCAGCCTGATCCCGCGGTTCACGCGGAAGCCGTGCTCGCGCAGCCACTGGAGCGCCTGCGAGTGGCGCTCGAACGAGAGCCCCTCGGTGACACCGACCTGGTAGCACCAGATCGACAGCGGCCTCTTCGCGGCGTCCGCCGGGTCGAGCTGGCGGATCGTCCCGGCGGCCGAGTTCCGCGGGTTCATGAACGTCGATTCGCCGGCTTCGGCCCGGCGCTCGTTCAGCGCGGTGAAGTCGTGCAGGGACATGTAGACCTCGCCGCGGACCTCGAGCAGCGGCGGGGCGTCGTGCACGCGCAGCGGAACAGCCCCGATGGTGCGCAGGTTGTGGGTCACGTCCTCTCCGATCTCCCCGTTCCCGCGCGTCGCGCCGCGCTCGAGGACACCGTCGCGGTAGAGCAGGCTCATCGCCAGGCCGTCGATCTTCGGCTCGACGACGAACGTGAAAGCGGGATCGGAGATCCCCTCGCGAGCCAGGTGGGTGCGCATCCGCTCGACCCACGCGCGCAGCTCCTGCTCCGAGCGCACGTTCCCGAGGGACAGCATCGGCTCGAGGTGCTCCACCTTCTCGAGGCGCCCGACGGGCTCCCCTCCCACCCTCTGTGTGGGCGAGTCCGGCGAGCGCAGCTCGGGGTGCTCGGCCTCGATGCCCCGCAGCTCGTCCAGGAGCGCGTCGTAGGCGTCGTCGCCGATCTCCGGGTCGTCCAGTACGTAGTAGCGGTGCGCGTGGTGTTCGAGCTGCTCGCGCAGCTCGCTCACGCGTGCGGCGAGCTGCGGCGGCGCCTCGCTCACGGCGCCGTGTCGCGCGCGACCGGTGCGAGTAGGTCCTCCAGGTCATAGCGCCGCAGCGCCTGCAGGCTCGGACGGTCGGTCAGGTCGAAGTGCAGCGGCGTCACGGAGATGCGGCCGGCGGCGACGGCGGCGAGGTCGGTGCCGGGCTCGTCCTCGAAGCCGGGGTCGGTGCCGTAGATCCAGTAGCGCCGGCGCCCCTCCTCCTCGCTGTCGAGCTTCAGCTCGTCCCGGTAGATCCGCTTGCCGAGGGTCGCAACCTCCACACCGCTGGGCTCCCCGGCGGGCACGTTGATGTTCAGAAGGGTCCCTGCGGGCAGCGGCACATCCTCGATGCGGGCGATCATGCGGGCGACGAAGGACGCGGCGACGTCAAAGCCGAATCCGCCGTCGAAGCGGTAGTCCAGGGCTCCCGCGCCTGACTGCTGGGAGACGGCGATCGCCGGCAGCCCGAGCACGATCCCCTCGAGTGCGGCCGCGACGGTGCCGGAATAGGTGATGTCGTCGCCGAGGTTCGCCCCGTGGTTGATGCCCGCGAGGATCAGGTCGGGAGTGAAGTCCTGCACGGTCCCGAGGCTCGCGAGCCGCACACAGTCCACGGGCGTGCCGTCGGTGGCGTAGCCGACGGACCCGTCCGCAAACGGGTACTCGGTGACCCACAGCGGCCTGCGCGTCGTTATCGAGCGCGCCATCGCGGAGCGGTTTCCGTCCGGGGCGATGACGCACAGGCGCAGCCCGTCGAGGCCGGCCAGGGCGCGGCGGAGCGCCAGCAGGCCCTCCGCCTCGATCCCGTCGTCGTTGGTGAGAAGCACGTTCAGCATGCGCTCCATCCAGCATAGGGGGCGCCGCGGTCCCCAGGTGAGCGCCTCGTGATGCCTCGAGGGCCCCCCGAGAGGCCTGCGGGCGGCCCTGTGCGCCTACGAGGACACGTACGCGACCGAGACCAGCGAGAGGGCGTGCGCAGGGGCCGTGCGGCCCGCCAGGGACCTCGGACGGCCCTGCAGCAGCTGCGTGAACTGCTCGAAGCTCTCAAGGCCCGCGCAGGTGTCGAGCATCGTGCCGACGAGCACCCTGACCATGTGGCGCAGGAACATGTCCGCCTCGATCCAGTACTCGAGGACGTCGCCGTCGGCGAGCCACCGCGAGCGCGTCACCTCGCATCGAAACCAGGTGTGTTCGGTCTCGCTGGGCGTGAACGCGGTGAAGTCGTGACGGCCGAGGACCTGTGCCGCGCAGCGGTCGAGCATCGAGCGGTCGAGGGCGCCGGGCCACCAGAAGGCGCGGTCGCGCTCGAAGACGCTGCGCGTCCGGCGCGCGAGCACCCGGTAGCAGTAGGTCCTCGAGCTCGCGTCGCGCCGCGCGTCGAAGGACTCCTCGGCGGGCTCGCACGAGAGCACCGCGATGTCGGGCGGCAGCAGCTTGTTGAGCCGCAGGGGGTCCAGGGCCTCGTGCGGGTAGCTCGCGACCTGCCCGCGGGCGTGCACGCCCGCATCGGTGCGCCCCGCGACGGTGACCCGCAGCGGCGTGCCGTCCTCGGTCCTGTCCCCGAGGATCGTGTGCAGCGCGCGTTCGAGCTCGCCCTGCACCGTGCGCTTGTCGGGCTGGCGGGCCCAGCCCGCGAAAGCGGCGCCGTCGTATTCGATCGTCAGCTTGCTCTTCATGCGCGCACCGTGTGCGCGGGTCCGGCTAGACGAGCTCGATGAAGACCATCTCGGTCGAGTCGCTGCGCCTCGGCCCGAGCTTGAGGATGCGGGTGTAGCCGCCGGGGCGCTCCGCGTAGCGGGGTCCCACCTCGGTGAAGAGCTTGTGCACCGCGAACTTGTCCTGGGAGAGGGTCGAGAGCGCCTGGCGGCGTGCGTGCAGGTCGCCGCGCTTGGCGAGCGTGATGAGTTTCTCGATCTCCGGCTTGACGGCCTTCGCCTTGGCTTCGGTCGTCTTGATCCGCTCGTGCTCGATGATCTCCTTGCTCAGGTTCATGAGCAGTGACTTGCGGTGAGCGGAGTCTCGGCTGAGCTTGTTGCGTGTCTTCTTGTGTCGCATGGTCCCGTGGAGTGTAGTTGGCTGGCGGCCCGGCGGCAGCAGGGCGGGACGCGCGCCCGGACGGCGCGTCGCCCATGCCCGGCCGAGGATCAGTCCGCGCGGAGGTTCAGGCCCCTGGCGTGGAGCGTTTCGATGACCTCGTCGATCGACTTTTTGCCGAAGTTCGGGATCGCGTTCAGCTCCGCCTCCGACTTGGAGATCAGGTCGCCGACGGTCTGGATGCCGGCGCGCTTGAGACAGTTGTATGAGCGCACGCCGAGCTCGAGCTCCTCGATCAGGATCCCGTACTCCTCGCCCTGCAGCGCTGCCTGGGGGCCGGCGCCGACCGCGAGACCGTGCCCGTCGAGCTGTCCGCCGGGTACGGCGCGCAGCTCCTGGATGCGGTCGGCGTCGGTGAAGATCGCCAGCTGTGAGATCAGCAGCTCGGCGGCCTCGCGCAGCGCCGCCTGCGGGTCGATCGACCCGTCGGTCTCGATGTCGAGCGTGAGCTTGTCGAAGTCCGTCTTCTGGCCGACGCGCGCCTGCTCGACGGCGTAGGCGACACGCCGAACGGGCGAGAAGATCGAGTCGATCGGGATCACGCCGATCGGCTGGTCAGCGGACTTGTTCTCCTCAGCGGGACGGTAGCCACGGCCGCGGCCGATCGTCATGTAGAGCTCGAGCTTGGTCTTCTTCTCGAGCGTCGCGATGTGCAGGTCGGGGTTGAGGATCTCCACTCCGGCGGGGAGGTCGATGTCCTTCGCCGTGATGTCACCGGGACCCGTCACGACGAGCGGCGCCTCGACCTCGCTCGCGTCGGAGTGCATGCGGCACACGACACCCTTGAGGTTGAGCACGATGTCGGTCACGTCCTCCTTGACGCCGCCGATCGTCGAGAACTCGTGCGCGACGCCCTCGATGCGGACGCTGGTCACTGCAGCGCCTGAGAGGGAGGAGAGCAATACGCGCCGCAGCGAGTTGCCGAAGGTGTAGCCGAAGCCGCGATCGAGGGGCTCGATCGTGAACGTGCCGCGGTTCTGCTCCACCGACTCGCTGGTGATCCGGGGGATTTGGAAGTCGAGCATGAGAGTCCTAACGTCGTTTTGGTGTCGCACCGGCGTCGCACGGACGCCGGCTCTGGAGCCCGGGCGCCCGTTCGGGCGCCGGGGCGGGCATGTGCCCTACTACTTCGAGTACAGCTCGACGATGAGCTGCTCCTGCACCGGTGCGGCCACCTCGCGCCGCTCCGGCTTGCGCAGCACCTTGGCCGAGAGCGACTCGTGATCGGCCTGCAGCCACGCGGGAATCTGTCCGGTGAGCTCAGTCGCGTCCCTGACCACCTGTGTCGCGGGGGTCTCGGACTTGATGCTGATCACGTCACCGGGGCGCACCTGGTAGCTCGGGATGTCCACCCGGCGGCCGTTGACCAGCCAGTGCCCATGACGGATGAGCTGGCGCGACTGCCGGCGGGATGCCGCGAAGCCGAGGCGCACCAGGACGTTGTCCAGGCGGCACTCGAGCAGCGCGAGCAGGTTCTCGCCGGTGATGCCGGGCTGGCTGGAAGCCTTGACGTAGTAGCCGTGAAACTGGCGCTCGAGAACGCCGTAGTAGCGGCGCGCCTTCTGCTTCTCGCGCAGCTGCACCCGGTACTCGCTCTGTTTCATCCGCCCGCGGCCGTGCTCGCCCGGCGGGTAGGAGCGGCGCTCGACGCCGCACTTGTCCGTGAGGCAGCGCTCGCCCTTGAGGAAGAGCTTCTGGCCCTCCCGGCGGCACTGCTTGCACTGCGGGCCTGTGTCCCTTGCCATCTCTTACACCCTCCGCCGCTTGCGTGGGCGGCAGCCGTTGTGGGCCTGCGGTGTGACGTCCTTGACGCCGGTGACCTCGAGGCCCGCGGCCTGGAGCGAGCGGATCGCCGTCTCGCGGCCGGAGCCAGGGCCCTTGACGAAGACCTCGACCTTCGAGAGTCCCTGCTCGAGGCCCTTGCGGGCCGCCGCGTCGGCGGTCACCTGCGCCGCGAACGGCGTCGACTTGCGCGAGCCCTTGAAGCCCGCGCCGCCGGCTGACTCCCACGCGATCACGTTGCCGTGGACGTCGGTCAGCGAGACGATCGTGTTGTTGAAAGAGGTCTTGATGTGCGCCTGGCCGACGGGGATGTTCTTTTTCGGCTTGCGGCGCCCGCGGGCGCGTTTGGGTGCTGGGGGCACTACTTCTTACCCGCTTTCTTCTTGCCCGCGACCTGCATGCGCTTGGGTCCCTTGCGGGTGCGCGCGTTGGTCTTGGTCTTCTGGCCGCGCACGGGCAGGCCGCGACGGTGGCGAAGGCCCCGGTAGCAGCCGATCTCCTGCAGGCGCTTGATGTCCTGTGAGCGCTCGCGCCGCAGATCGCCCTCGACGGTCAGGCCGTCGTCGATCGCGTCGCGCAGCTTGGTGACCTCGTCCTCGGTGAGGTCACGGATGTACGTGTCGGGGTCGATGCCGACCTCCGAGAGAAGCTTGGCCGACGTCGAGCGGCCGACGCCGTAGATGTACGTGAGGCCGATTTCAGAACGCTTGTTCAGCGGCAGGTTGACTCCAGCGATTCGTGCCACCTACCGGATCACCCCTGACGCTGCTTGTGGCGCTTGTTCTGGCAAATGACCAGCACGACGCCGTGGCGACGGATGATCTTGCACTTCTCGCACATCGGCTTGACCGACGGTCTTACCTTCATGATCCCTTTCGGCGGCTGTGTTCCGGCGACTCGGCTCTGGCTGCCGTTGCGGCCGCCGCTACCGGGTCGAGGACATGCCATTGCGCAGGCGAAACCCCTGGCGCTCAGGCAGGACTCCAGATGGTAGCAAGTTCGGCCAGGCTCCCGCGTCTGGGCGTGTGCGGCCTCAACCGGAGCCGGCGATGCCCGGCTCGAGGGCCCCCGCGCGCTGCTCGGGCGCCAGGTGCCACGGGGTGAGGATACGCGGGCCCTGCGACGTTATCGCGACGGTGAACTCGAAATGGGCGGCGCGCGAGCCGTCCTGCGAGAAGATCGCCCAGCCGTCCGAGCCCATCCGCACCGCCTGGCGGCCCGTGGTGGTCATCGGCTCGACCGCGATGACCATCCCCTCCTCCAGCTGCGGGCCCTTGCCCGGCTTGCCGTAGTTGGGCACCTGCGGGTCCTCGTGCATGCTGCGCCCGACGCCGTGGCCGATCAGCGAGCGCACCACCGACAGGCCGGCGTCCTCGCAGACGTGCTGTATGGCGCTCCCGAGGTCCCCCATGCGGTTCCCCGCGACGCACTGCTCGATGCCGGTGTGCAGCGCCTGCTGCGTGGCGGCGAGCAGGTTCTCGGCCTCCGCGTCGATCTCGCCGACGGGGAAGGTGCGTGCGGCGTCGGCGACCCAGCCGTCGAGCGTCACGCCGACGTCGATGGAGATGATGTCGGCGTTCTTCAGCCTGTATTTGCCGGGGATCCCGTGCACGATCATCTCGTTCGGGGAGGCGCAGATCGAGCCGGGGAAGCCGCGGTAGCCCTTGAACGTCGGCTCGGCGCCCTGCGAGCGGATGTAGCGCTCTGCGATCTGGTCGAGCTCGGCGGTGCTGACACCCGCGCGGATGCTGCTCTGCATGAGGTCGAGGGTGGCGGCGAGGATGAGGCCGGAGGCCGCCATCTTCTCGATCTCCTCGGGGGACTTCCTGATGATCACCACGGCAGCTTAGCTGCCGCGGCTACAGCGTCTCCTCCAGGCGGAGCGTCGCGACGGTGGCGCGCACGTGCGCGTGCACCTCGTCGGGGTTGCGGCAGCCGTCGAACCGTCGCAGCAGGCCGGCCTCTTCGTAGTAGTCGATCAGAGGCTCGGTCTGCGAGTGGTAGACCTGCAGCCGGCGCCTGATCGTCTCCTCCTTGTCGTCGTCGCGCTGGATCAGCCGCGCTCCGTCCTGGTCGCAGACGCCCTCGTGCTTGGGCGGGTCGAAGTCGACGTGGTAGATGTGCCCCGGGTTCTTCACGCACACCCGCCGGCCCGCGAGGCGCTTCACGAGTTCGTCGTCGGGCACGTCGATCAGCAGGGCGGCCGTGAGGTGGCGTTCCAGGCCCCCGAGGGCCCTGGCGAGCGCGTCGGCCTGCTCGCGGTTGCGCGGGAAGCCGTCGAGCAGGAAGCCGTCGCGGGCATCTCCGCCGGCGACACGCTCGGTGATCATCCCGATGATCACATCGTCCGGGACGAGCTCGCCCGCGTCCATGTAGCGCTTGGCGGTGAGGCCGAGCTCGGTGCCCTCGGCCACCTGCGCGCGCAGGATGTCCCCCGTGGAGATGTGGGGCACGCCGAAGTCGTCGCGCAGGCGGTCGGCCTGCGTTCCCTTGCCGGCGCCGGGCGGTCCCAGCAGGATCAGGTTGAGCTCAGACACAGCCGCCGCAGACTAACGGCTAACGAGCCTGTTTGGGTGCGGGTATTTCCGCTGCGGCCCTGCGGGGAGCCGCAGTGATCACTTGAGGAAGCCCTCGTAGCTGCGCATCATCAGCTGGGCCTCGAGCTGCTTCATCGTTTCGAGCGCCACGCCGATGACGATCAGGATCGAGGTCCCGCCGAAGCTGAACTGCTCGTGCGTGCGCGCGAACAGGATCGCCGGCAGCGCCGCCACAGCCGCCAGGAACAGGGCTCCGGGGAACGTCAGCCGCGCCAGGATGCGGTCAAGGAATTCGGCCGTCGGGCGACCGGGCCTGACGCCGGGGATGAACCCTCCGTACTTCTTCAGGTTCTCGGCCTGGTCGACGGGGTTGAACGTGACCGCCGTGTAGAAGTACGTGAAGATGATGATGAAGATCGACTCGCCCAGGACGTAGTGCCAGCCGTTCGGCGTGAAGAAGTCCGACAGCGACTGGCCCCAGTGCGTTTTGACGAGCTGCCCGACGGTGGGCGGGAACGCCATGATGCTCGCGGCGAAGATCACGGGGATGACCCCCGCCATGTTCACGCGCAGCGGAAGGTACGTCTGCCCGCCCTCGGACATGCGCCGGCCGATGACGCGCTTGGCGTACTGCACCGGGATGCGGCGCTGGCCTTCCTGGACGAACACGATCGCCGCGACGATGACGAGCACGAGGAACGGCGCCATCACCTTGAAGACCTGGTCCTGGCTGGTCCACCATGTCTGGATCGCGCTCGGGATGCGCGAGACGATCGACGCGAAGATCAGCAGCGAGATGCCGTTGCCGATGCCGCGCTGGGTGATGAGCTCGCCGATCCACATCAGCAGCACACAGCCCGCCGTCAGGCATACGACGATCAGGAAGACATGCGGCGGGTCGAAGTGGGTGACGACCGATTCGCCCGCTTTCGCCTGCAGCGAGTGGAACAGGAAGACGTAGCCGACGGACTGCGCGAACGCGAGGCCGACGGTCAGGTAGCGCGTGTACTGGGTGATGCGCGCCTGCCCGACCTCGCCTTCCTTCGAGAGCTTCTCGAGCGACGGCACGGCGACCTGCAGCAGCTGCAGGATGATCGACGAGGTGATGTAGGGCATGATGCCCAGCGCGAAGATCGCGAGTTTGGCCAGGCTCCCGCCGGAGAACAGGTTCAGGTAGCTGAGGATCCCCGCGCCGCCGAACTGTTTCTGCAGGCTGTTGACCGCCGTGAGGTTCACGCCCGGCACCGGCACGTGCGAGCCGAAGCGGTAGATCAGGAGCATCCCCGCCGTGAAGAAGATCTTCTTGCGGATGTCCGCAACCTGGAAGGCGTTCAGGATCGTCGAGAGCATGTCGTTAGGGCGCCGGGAGCGGACGGGCTGTTCGGGCGCCGGCGGAGCAGTCGATTCTAATGGATGCGCTCGCGGGCGCTGCCGGTCTCACGGCCGGGGCTTCTCTAGCCCTCGACGATGGTGCAGGTGCCGCCGGCCGCCTCGATCTGCTCACGCGCGCTCGCGCTGAACGCGTGGGCGTGAACGGTCAGCGCCTTGCTGAGCTCGCCCTTGGCCAGGACCTTCACGGGCACGTCCCTGCGGGTGGCGAGGCCGTTCGCCTTCATCAGCTCGATCGTCACCTCGGTGCCGGCGTCGAAGCGCTGCTCGAGCGACGCGATGTTCACGGGCTGCGTGTGGGTGCGGAAGGGCTCGAACGGCATCGACTTCTTCATGTGCGGCCCGCGCAGCTTTCGCATCCGCATGTGGATCGGCATCTGGCCACCTTCGAACGCCGCGCGGCGCTTGGAGCCAGAGCGTGAGCCCGCGCCCTTCTGGCCGCGGCCGGAGGTCTTGCCGGTGCCCGAGCCTTCGCCGCGGCCGATCCGCTTGCGCGGACGGCGGCTGCCGGGGGCGGGTGCGAGGTTGTGCAGCCCGATGCGCTCCTGGGTCTGCTCGTCCTTCTCCTTGCCGGCGGGACTCATGAGGGCTCCTCGACCTCGACGAGGTGGCGGACGGCGTGCAGCATGCCGCGCGACTGGTCGGTGTCGTTGACCTGGACGGTGTGTCCGATGCGGCGCAGGCCGAGCGAGCGAAGCGTGTCGAGCTGTTTCTGGTTGGCGCCGTTGCTCGAGCGCCGCTGGGTGACGGTGACCTCGGCCATCAGGCTGAGGCCCCCTCGGCTGCGACCGCGGCCGGCTCGGCGGGGATGTGCTCGCCCTCGGGTGCGGCGGGCGCGCCGCCGAGGCCGAGAACCTGGTTGATGCTCAGGCCGCGGAGCTTGGCGACCTCCTCGGGCGTGCGCAGGCCGCGCAGGCCGGCAACGGTCGCCTTGACGAGGTTGATCGGGTTCTGTGTTCCGAGGCTCTTGGAGAGGATGTCGTGGATCCCCGCGAGCTCGAGCACCGCGCGCACGCCGCCGCCGGCGATCACGCCGGTACCCGGCGATGCGGGCTTCAGAAGGACGCGGCCGGCTCCGAAGATGCCGGTCGTCTGGTGGGTGATCGTGCTGCCGTGCTTGGGCACCCGGAAGAGATCCTTCTTCGCGCGCTCGACGCCCTTCTGGATCGCGAGCGGGACCTCGTTGGCCTTGCCGTATCCGACGCCGACGACTTCGCGTTCGTCCCCGACCACGACGAGCGCGGTGAAGGAGAAGCGGCGGCCGCCCTTGACGACCTTCGCGACACGGTTGATCTCGACCACGCGCTCCTGGAGGTCCAGGCCGGCGGGGTTCACTGAGCGGTCTATGGAAATGGACATGGGCTGGAAGAGGGTAGCGGTCTGGGGCGCGCGGGCACGCTAGACGGTTATCCCGGCCTCTCTGATCGCCTCGGCGAACGCTTGGACATGGCCGTGGTAGCGGTAGCCGCCGCGGTCGAATACGGCCTCGGTGATCCCGGCGGCCTTCGCGCGCTCGGCCAGCAGCTCGCCGGCGCGTGTGGTGCGCTCTGCTTTCCCGAGCCCGCGCAGCTCCGGCTCATACCAGTTGACCGCCGCGATGGTGTTCGCGGCGATGTCGTCGATGAGCTGGGCGGACAGGCCGCGGTTGGAGCGGAAGACCGAGATCCTCGGCCGCTGGGCGGTGCCGGACACCTTCGCCCTGACGCGGCGGCGGCGCTTGAGTCGGCGCTTCTCCTTCGTGATGACCGTCATGCGCGCTTACCGACCTTTCGCTGTACGTACTCGCCCTCGTAGCGGATGCCCTTGCCCTTGTAGGGCTCCGGCGGACGCTGCTTGCGGATGATCGCGGCGGTCTCGCCGACGAGCTGCTTGGAGATGCCCTTGACGACGACGCGGGTCGGCTGGGGCACTTCGAATTCGATTCCGTCGGGCGCCGGGATCGGCACCGGGTGGGAGTAGCCGACCGCAAGCTCGAGGTTCTTGCCCTTCAGCTGCGCGCGGTAGCCGACGCCCTGGATCTCAAGGCGCTTCTCGTAGCCTGCGGTCACGCCCTGCACCATGTTCGCGACGAGCGTGCGTGTGAGGCCGTGCAGGGCGCGGTGTTCGCCGCGGTCGGTCGGCCGCGAGACGAGCAGCACGTCGCCGTCCTGGGTGACCTGGATGTCCCTGTGCACGCGCTCGGCGAGCTCACCTTTGGGTCCCTTCACGCGGACGCTCTCCGGCTCGATCGAGACGGTGACGCCGGCGGGGACGGGTATCGGCTGTCTGCCAATTCTTGACATGGCTCTAGCTCACCAGACCTGAGCGAGGACCTCGCCGCCGACACCCGCTGCGCGTGCGTCGTGGCCGGTCATCACTCCGTGCGATGTCGAGATGATGGAGGTGCCCATGCCTCCGAGCACCTTCGGGATGTGCTTCGCGTCGACGTACGTGCGCCGGCCGGGCCGCGAGACGCGCCGCAGGCCCGAGATCGCCGAGCGGCGGTCGTCGGTGTACTTCAGGCGGATCTGGATCAGCTGGCCCGCGGCGCCGTCGGGTGCCGGGATGACCGACCAGGAGTCGATGTAACCCTGCTCGGCGAGGATGCGCGCGAGCTCGGCCTTGACTTTGGATGCGGGCACCTCGACTGTCTCGTGCGCAGCGTGGATCGCGTTGCGCACACGCGTGAGGAAGTCGGCTATGGGATCGGTCATTGACATGTTGGTATCTGCTCCGTGAGGCCCGTTACCAGGAGGACTTCGTCATCCCGGGGATCTGGCCGTTGTGGGCGAGCTCGCGCAGGCATATGCGGCACACCCCGAACTTCTTGTAGACCGCGCGAGGCCTGCCGCAGCGGGTGCAGCGAGTATAGGCCTGTGTCTTGTACTTGGCGGGGCGAAGCTGTTTGACGCGCTGTGAAGTCTTGGCCATCAGTCGGTGCTCTCCTTCTCGGTGGTCGCCGCGTCATCCTCGGGCGCGTCGCTGTTCTTCTCGGTCTCATCCGCCGCGCTCTCGGCGGCGGGCTGCTCGGACTGCGCCTGGGCGGTCTCCTCGATGACCTCCTCGGCGATCGCCTCGGCGACGATCTCGTCGGTGGCCTGCTGCTCGGCGGCCTCGACGATCGCCTCCTCCACGATCGCCTCTGCGACCGCCTCCTCGAGGGCCTCCTCCGCGACCTCCTCGGCGACGATCTCCTGCACGAGCTCCTCCTCGGCGGCCTCCTCGAGGATCTCCTCCGCGACCGCCTCGGCGACGATCTCCTCGACGGCCTCCTCGGCTGCGACCTCCTCGGTGAGCTCCTCTGCGACGGCCTCGGCGACGACCTCCTCCACGACCGCCTCCGCGATCACCTCGGCCACGAGCTCGTCGGCGACCGCCTCCGCGACGGCCTCCTCGGCGGCGGCCTCGGCGGGGGTGGCCGGCGGTGCCTGCTTCGCCGCTTTGGCTGCCAGCGCCTCCTGTTCGGCTGCGGCGTCCGCGACGGGGTCATAGCCCTTGGGGCGGCCCTGCGGCGAGAACGGCATCCCGAAGGCCGCGAGCAGCGCATACGCCTCGACGTCGCTGTGGGCGCTCGTCGTGATCGTGATGTCAAGGCCGCGCACCGTGTCGATCGCGTCGTAGTCGATCTCGGGGAAGATGATCTGCTCCTTGACGCCCATCGAGTAGTTCCCGCGGCCGTCGAAGGAACGCGAGTTCAGCCCGCGGAAGTCGCGGATCCTCGGGATCGCGATCGAGATCAGGCGGTCCAGGAACTCGTAGGCGCGCTCGGCGCGGAGCGTGACGGTCACACCGACGGGCATGCCCTCGCGCAGTTTGAACGCGGCGATGGACTTGCGGGCGCGGCGGACGTTCGGCTGCTGGCCGGCGATCTGCGCGAGCTGGTCCGTCGCGGCCTTCAGGACTTTGGAGTCCTGCTTGGCGAGGCCGACACCCATGTTGAGCGTGACCTTCTCGACCTTCGGGGCCTGCATGACCGAGGAGTAGCCGAAGCGGGAGATCAGCTCGGGGCGGATCTCCTTCAGGTAGCGCTCCTTCAGGCGGGCGGGGGGTGCTGTCTCAGTTGAGCTCATCGGGTCAGTCCAGTCTCGCGCCGTTGCTCTTGGCGACCCGCACGCGCTGGCCGTCCTCGCGCAGGATCCCGACGCGGGTGCGCTGGCCCTTCGCGTCGAGCAGCATCACGTTCGAGACGTGGATCGGCCCCTCGCGCTCGATCACGCCGCCGAGCTGCTGTTCGCTCTGGGCGCCGGCGACCTGCTGCGGGCGGGTGTGGCGCTTGATCATGTTCAGGTGCTCGACGTAGACGCGCTGCTTGGCGGGGTCGACGCGGAGCACGCGGCCGGTCTTGCCGCGGTCCTTGCCGGAGATCACCTCGACCCTGTCGCCGGAGCGGATCTTCATGCTCGGCGCCTTCTTGCGCGCCGTGCGGGCTGACTGGGAGCGTGCCATCACAGGACCTCGGGTGCGAGCGAGACGATCTTCATGAAGTTGCGGTCGCGCAGTTCTCGCGCGACGGGCCCGAACACGCGCGTGCCGCGCGGGTTGTTCTGGTCGTCGATGATCACCGCCGCGTTCTCGTCGAAGGCGATGTAAGTGCCGTCCTCGCGCCCGATCGGCTTCTTGGTGCGCACGACGACCGCTGTGACGACCTCGCCCTTTTTGACGGCGCCCTGCGGGTTGGCCTGCTTGACGGTCGCGGTGATCACGTCGCCGACGTATGCGTAGCGGCGCTTGGATCCGCCCTTGACGCGTATGCAGAGGATCTCGCGTGCGCCGGAGTTGTCGGCGACCCGCAGTCGTGTCTCGTTCTGGATCATCGCGCCCTCTCCACCACGTCGACGAGCGCCCAGCGCTTGGTGCGCGAGAGCGGACGGCTCTCGATGACGCGCACGACGTCGCCCTCGTTGGCGTCGTTGTTCTCGTCGTGGGCATGCACCGTGCTGGAGCTGCGGACGATCTTCTCGTAGCGGCGGTGGCGGCGTGCCACGTCGATCCGGACCGTGATCGTCTTTTCAGCCTTGTCGGAGACGACGACGCCCTGTCTCACGCGGCGGGTTCCCTCGACGGCTGCGTGCACGGGCGGGAGCGGCTCGGCGGCAGGCGCGGATGCGCGGCGCTCGGCTGCTTTCGCGCGTTCGCTGAGCCTGCGCGCGCGGCGGCTGACGGCCTTCTGGCGGCGCTCGGCGACCCGTTCGGCGTGGCGCTCCTCGGGGGTGCGGGAGGGGCGGGCCTCGGTGTGCGTCGAGCGCGCCTTGCGCCGGCGCTCCTTCGGCGGCAGCTGCTCCTCGGGCTCGGCGGCGGCGTGCGGCGCCTGCTCGGCGGCCTCCTCCTCGCCGGCTGCCTCGGCCTCGGCCTCGGCCACGGGCTCGGGCGCCTGCTCCTCGGCGGCGGGCTCTGGGGCCTGCTCCGCGGCGGCGGGCTCCTGCTGGTCCTGTGGGGTCTCGTTCTCTGTCTCGTCAGCCATGTCGTTCCATTCGCCTTAGTCTGTGAATCCTCAGTTGCCCTGTGCCGAGCGGCGCTCGTTCGCGACCGTCAGCGCCCTGGCGAGGTCGCGCTTGGCGCGGCCGAGGCCCGCCGTGTCGTCCAGTTCGCCGGTTGCGTTGGAGAAGCGCAGGCCGAACAGCTCTTTGCGCAGCTCCGCCACGCGCTTGGCGAGCTCGCTGTCCTCGAGGTCTCTTATCTCGGTTGCCTTCATCGCCGTCTCCTCAGTCCTCACGCAGCACGAACTTGGACTTGACGGGAAGCTTGTGCGCGGCGAGCCGGATCGCTTCGCGGGCCAGCGGCTCGGAGACGCCGGCGAGCTCGAACATCACGCGTCCGGGCTTGACGACCGCGACCCAGCCTTCGGGCGAGCCCTTTCCGGAACCCATGCGGGTCTCGGCGGGCTTCTTGGTCACGGGCTTGTCGGGGAAGACGTTGATCCAGACCTTGCCGCCACGCTTGATCTTGCGGGTCATCGCGACACGGGCAGCCTCGATCTGGCGGTTGGTGAGCCAACCGCCCTCGAGGGCCTTCAGTCCGTACTCGCCGAACTGGACGTGCAGCTGCCCGCGCGAGTTGCCCCGGCGATGGCCGCGGTGCTGCTTGCGGTGCTTTACGCGCTTGGGGGAGAGCATCTACCGGCCTCCCCCGCCGGGCGCTCCGCCGCCGCCGGGACGCGAACGTCCGCCGCCGCCGGGTCCGCCTCCGCGTGAGCCTCCGCGTCCTCCGCCAGGTCCGCCCGGTCCGCCGGGGCCGCGTCCGCGCCCTCCGCCGGGCCCGCCGCCACGGCCGTTGCCGCCCGGTCCGCCCCTGCCGCGGCCGCGTCCCTCGCGCCCGTCGCGTCCACCGCGGCTGTCGCGGTCGTTGCTCGGCGGTGCGGGTGCGGTCATGTCGGTCAGGTCGGCGCCGGTGTAGCCCTCGGGCATGATTTCGCCCTTGTTGACCCAGCACTTCACGCCGATGCGCCCGAACGTGGTGCGGGCCTCGTAGAAGCCGTAGTCGATGTCTGCGCGCATCGTGTGCAGCGGCACGCGGCCGTCGGAGTAGCTTTCGGTGCGGGCCATCTCGGCGCCTCCGAGCCGCCCGGCGACCTGGACCTTCACGCCCTTCGCACCCGAGCGCATGGCGCTCGTGAGCGCACGCTTCATGGCGCGGCGGAAGGCGACCCTGTTCTGGAGCTGCTCGGCGATCGACTGCGCGACGAGCTTGGCGTCGAGCTCGGGGCGCTTGATCTCGAGGATGTTCACCTTTATCTGCTTGCCGGTGATGCGGTGAAGGTCGCGGCGCAGCGCGTCGACTTCCGTCCCGGACTTGCCGATGACGATCCCGGGCCTCGCGGTGTGGATGTTGACCTCGAGCTCGTTGGCGTCCTTGCGGATCGTGATGTCCGAGAGCCCGGCGTGCGCGAGCTTGCCGATGATGTGCTCGCGGACGCGCACGTCCTCGGCGAGGTACTCGGCGAAATGGCGCTCGTTGAACCAGTTCGACTTCCAGTCGTGGATGTAACCCACGCGCATTGCCTCTGGATGAACCTTCTGTCCCATTCTCTCGTCTCTCAGCCGTGATTCTTTTTGGTCCCGGGCTCTGGGCGCGGGGTGAGCGTGATCGTCAGGTGACTCGTGCGCTTGCGGATCGGAGCGGCCCGGCCCATTGCACGGGGCCGGAAGCGCTTGATCGTGGGCCCTTCGTCTGCGAATGCCTCACGGACGATCAGATCGTCCTCGAGCAGCTCATGGTTGCTCTCGGCATTCGCCACGGCCGACTCGAGCAGCTTGCTCCAGGCGCCCGCCACCTCACGAGGCGTGAAGGCGAGGATAGCGCGTGCCTCCTGCACGGACTTGCCCGGCAGGTGCCGGCAGACCATGCGTGCCTTGCGCGCGGAGGTGCGCACGTACCGAGCGTGGGCGCGCACGACACGGCGACGGGGTTTGGCGGGGGCTTTGCCGGAGCGTTTGGCGGGTTTGCTCTCGCTCTTCTCGGCGGCCTCTTTCGCAGCGGCTTTTTTCGCGGGCGCTTTTTTCGCGGCAGCGGGTTTCTTCTCAGCAGCGGCCTTTTTCTCCGCGGCCGGCTGGTCGTCCTTCTCAGCCTTCTCGGCCGGGGCTTTTTTGGCCCTGGCTTTCCTTTTTGCGGGTGCCTTGCTCTCGCCCTCGGCGTCGGCCTTCGCGACAGCGTCCGTGGCCTCGGCGCTCTCCTGCGGCGCCTGCTCGGCCTGCGGCTCGTCGTTCTCGGGCGTTTTCTCGTCGGGGCTCATCGGACCTTCCCTGAGCCCGCGTGACCGCGGAAGGTGCGGGTCGGCGCGAACTCGCCCAGCTTGTGTCCGACCATCGGCTCGCTGATGAACACCGGCACGTGCTTCTTGCCGTCGTGCACCGCGATCGTGTGGCCGACCATCTCGGGGAAGATCGTCGATGCCCGCGACCAGGTCCGGAGCATTTTTTTGTTGTTCTCGGCGTTGAGGGCTTCGATGCGCGACATGAGGCGCTCTTCAACCCAGGGGCCCTTCTTGCTGGAGCGGCTCATCGCTGCTTGCCCTTCCCGCGGCGTCGGCCGCGCACGATGTATCGGCTTGATGTCTTGTTGCGTTTGCGCGTGCGGTAACCGAGCGTCGGCACACCCCACGGCGTGACGGGGTGCCGGCCTGCGGTGGTCGAGCCCTCGCCTCCTCCGTGCGGGTGGTCGACGGGGTTCATCGCCACGCCACGTGTCTGCGGGCGCACGCCCATGTGGCGCTTGCGGCCGGCCTTGCCGACCTTCACGTTCTGGTGCTCGGCGTTCCCGATCGTGCCGACGGTGGCGCGGCACTCCGCGCGGACCATCCGCATCTCGCCGGAGGGCAGGCGTAGCGTCGCCATGTCGCCGTCCTTCGCCATCAGCTGCGCGGAGGCGCCTGCCGAGCGCGCCATCTGGCCGCCCCGCCCGGGCTGCAGCTCGATGTTGTGGACGACCGTGCCGACGGGCATCCGCGCGAGCTCCATGCAGTTGCCGACCGCGATGTCCGCGCCGTCACCGGAGGCGACCGTCATGCCGACCGTGAGACGCTGCGGGGCCAGGATGTAGCGCTTCTCGCCGTCCACGTAGTGCAGCAGCGCGATGTACGCCGAGCGGTTCGGGTCGTACTCGATGGCGGCGACCTTCGCGGGCACGCCGTCCTTGCGGCGCTTGAAGTCGATCCTGCGGTATGCGCGCTTGGCGCCTCCGCCGCGGTGGCGGGCGGTCTTGCGGCCGAGGGCGTTGCGGCCGCCGCTCTTCTTCAGTCCTTCGACGAGGGACTTCTCGGGCTTTGACTTCGTGACCTCCGCGAAATCCGGGTAGGAGACGAACCTCATCCCCGGGCTCGTCGGTCGTGGCTTGCGAATCGGCATGGCCGGCCCCTATCCCTCGAGGGCCGCGAGGCCCTGGAATATCGGGATGCTCTCGCCAGGCTGCACCTGGACGATCGCCTTCTTCCATTGACGCGTGCGTCCCTTCGAGACGCCGCGGCGCTTGGGCTTGGACTTCACGCTCATCGTGCGCACGCCGACGACGTGGACGTCGAAGAGCTCCTCCACGGCCTGGCGGATCTGCGTCTTGTGCGCACCGGCGTGGACCCTGAACGTGTAGCGGTCGGCCGCCGAGAGCACGTAGGACTTCTCGGATACGACGGGCCGGATGATCACCTGTGTGGGCTCCATCAGTCCTTGCCCTCCCCTGAGCGCGGCGGTCCGGTGCGGGCCTGCAGGGCCTCGAGCGCCGGCTCGGATACGACGATCGACGCGGCGGCGAGCAGCTCTGTCACGCCGACGTTCTCGGCGGTGAGCACGGCGACGCGTGCGAGGTTGCGGAACGAAAGCGCGGCCGAGGCCTCCTCGGGCGCGAGGACCACGAGCGTGGGACGCGGCTGGCCCCAGTCCTCGAGCAGGTCGAGCGCCTGGCTGGTCTTGGGCGCGGTGAAAGCGGACGCGTCGAGGATCGCGATCGACTCGCGCTGGGCGTGCAGCGAGAGCGCGGCACGGAACGCGGCGCGCTGCTCCTTGCGGTTGACCTTGAAGGTGTAGGAGCGTGGCTGGGGGCCGAAGACCGTGCCCCCGCCGGTCCAGATCGGCGAGCGGTTGGAGCCAGCGCGGGCGCGGCCGGTGCCCTTCTGGCGCCAGGGCTTGGCTCCGCCTCCGGAGACCATCCCGCGCGTCTTGGTGGCGGCGGTGCCGCGGCGGCGGGCGGCCTGCTCGGCGCGCACGCTCTGGTGGACGAGCGGACCCGAGAAGCTGGCGCCGAACGCCGACTCGTCGAGCTTGACCTTCTTGGCCGCTCCGAGGACGGGTGCGTCAGCCATCGGAGCGCACCTCCACGATCGCCCCTGAGGGGCCGGGAACGGAGCCGCGCACGAGCAGCAGGTTCTGCTCGGCGTCGACGGCGACGATGCGAAGGCCCTTTTGTGTCGCCCGCTTGTTGCCCATCTGGCCGGGTCCGCGGATGCCCTTCATCACGCGCGAGGGCGTGGCGGACGCGCCGATCGAACCGGGCGCGCGCACGTTGTGCGATCCGTGGGACTTGGGGCCGCTCGCGAAGTTGTGGCGCTTGATCGTTCCCTGAAAGCCCTTGCCCTTCGTGGTGCCCGCGATCTTCACGTGCGTGCCGACCTCGAAGGAGTCGACGGTCACGGAGTCGCCGAGCGACAGGCCCTCGCCCTCCTCGCGGAACTCGACAAGCGTGCGCATCGGCGGCGCGTCGGCCTTCTTCAGGTGGCCGAGCTCGGGACGGGTGATGTGCTTCTCCTTGCTCAGGCCGAACGCGAGCTGCACGGCCTGGTAGCCGTCGCGCTCGGGGGTGCGGACGGCCGTCACGGGGCACGGGCCGGCCTCGAGCACGGTGACGCGCGCAACGCTCCCGTCGTCCTGGAAGACCTGTGTCATTCCGAGCTTCTTGGCGAGGATGGATGGCATGGTGGGGCTGTGTCGTCTCTCTGTGAAGTTGTGTCCGGCCTCAGGTGGCCAGACGGATCTCGATGTCGACGCCGGCGGGAAGGTGGTCGAGGCGCTGCAGCGAGTCGACCGTCTTGGGCGTCGGCTGGTGGATGTCGATCAGACGCTTGTGGGTGCGTATCTCGAAGTGCTCACGGGAGTCCTTGTCCTTGAACGGCGAGCGGATCACGCAGTAGACGTTCTTCTCGGTCGGCAGCGGCACCGGGCCCGAGACGCTCGCGCCGGTGCGCGTCGCGGTCTCGACGATCTCCTTCGCCGCCGACTCGATCGCGGACGTGTCGTACGCCTTCAGGCGGATTCGGATCTTGTTCTGGTTGGCGGCTGCCATGGGAAGTCTCTCTAGCTCTCGCGCTTCTGTCTGGATCTCGTGTTTGACTGTCGGTCCTGCATTGCTGCTGCGAGCGGAACGCCACAGTGTGGCGTCGATCCATCTCGCCTGTGCCCCTGAACCTGAGGGGGCGAGCGAAAGAGCGGATTCCGGACGTCAGAATCCGCTCCATGCTCCCCGCTCAGGTGCGGCGGGGGCGTCTTAGTCGTATCGGACTGCCAATGTGCGCGTCGGCCCCGTTGGTCTGCGGCTGGACGCGCGGGTGCTACTCAATAATCTCCGTGACCACTCCCGAGCCGACGGTGCGACCGCCCTCTCGGATGGCGAAACGCAGTCCCTGGTCCATCGCGATCGGCTGGATCAGCTCGATCTCCATCTGGACGTTGTCGCCCGGCATGACCATCTCGACACCGTCGGGCAGCTTCGCCACGCCGGTCACGTCGGTGGTCCGGAAGTAGAACTGCGGCCTGTAGCCGGTGAAGAACGGGGTGTGGCGCCCGCCCTCCTCCTTCTTCAGGACGTAGACCTCAGCCTTGTACTTCGTGTGAGGCGTGATCGAACCCGGCTTGCAGAGAACCTGCCCGCGCTCGATCTCCTCGCGCTTGGTGCCTCGGAGCAGGCAGCCGACGTTGTCGCCGGCCTGGCCCTGGTCGAGGATCTTGCGGAACATCTCGACGCCGGTGACGACGGTCGAGGTGGTGTCGTGCACGCCGACGATCTCAACGGTGTCGCCGGTGTTGACGATCCCCTGCTCGACGCGGCCGGTGGCCACCGTGCCTCGGCCGGTGATCGAGAAGACATCCTCGACCGGCATCAGGAACGGCTTGTCGAGCTCGCGCACCGGCTCCGGGATGTAGGAGTCCAGCGCCTCTGCGAGGTCGAGGATCTTCTGCTTGTAGGCCTCATCGCCCTCGAGCGCCTTCAGCGCCGAGCCGGTGATGAAGGGGATGTCGTCTCCGGGGAAGTCGTACTCGGAGAGCAGCTCGCGCACCTCTACCTCGACGAGTTCGAGGAGCTCCTCGTCGTCGACCATGTCGGCCTTGTTGAGGAACACGACGATGTAGGGCACGCCGACCTGGCGGGCGAGCAGGATGTGCTCGCGCGTCTGCGGCATCGGGCCGTCGGCCGCCGAGACCACGAGGATCGCGCCGTCCATCTGGGCGGCGCCCGTGATCATGTTCTTCACGTAGTCGGCGTGGCCGGGGCAGTCGACGTGCGCGTAGTGGCGCTTGTCGGTCTGGTACTCGACGTGGGACGTGGCGATCGTGATTCCGCGTTCCTTCTCCTCGGGCGCGTTGTCGATCTCCTCGAAGCTGCGGGCCTCTGCGCCCCCATGCTCAGCCAGCACCGTGGTGATGGCAGCGGTCAGCGTCGTCTTGCCATGGTCGATGTGACCGATGGTCCCGACGTTGACGTGCGGCTTGTCGCGCTCGAACTTCTCCTTCGCCACTTTTTGCTCGCTCCTGTATCGACTTGTATGCCCGCCCCTATGAGGGCGAACCTCAGAAATCTATCTAACTGCGGGTTTCTCTGACTGCTGGTGCTTGCTGCGCTCTCGCCGGCCGGGTCGCCGAGGCGGCCCGGGGGCGCTGACTCTAGGCCGGGACCGGCTCCCCTGTCCTCTGTTCGACGATCTTCTCGCCGATGTTGGGGGGGACCTCCTCGTAGGCCTCAAACTGCATCGTGTAGGTCGCGCGTCCCTGCGTGTTGGAACGCAGATCCGTCGCGTAGCCGAACATCTCGCTGAGCGGCACCCTGGCCGTGACCGCGAGTGCGTTGCCGCGGCGCTCCTGGCCTTCCACCCGGCCGCGGCGGCGGCTCAGGTCGCCGATCACGTCGCCCAGGAAGTCCTCGGGGGTGACGACCTCGACCGCGAAGATCGGCTCGAGCAGGACGGGCTTGGCGCGTTTGGCCGCCTCTTTGAAGGCGAGCGAGCCGGCGACCTTGAAGGCGATCTCGGAGGAGTCGACGTCGTGGTACTTGCCGTCCACGAGCGTGACCTTCACGTCCACCATCGGGTAGCCGGCCTTGACGCCGTTCTCGAGCGCCTCTTCGATCCCCTTCTTGACGGCGGGGATGTATTCGGAGGGCACGGACCCACCCTTGATCTTGTTGATGAACTCGAAGCCGTCGCCGGGGGCGGGCTCGAGGTCGATGTAGACGACGCCGAACTGTCCCGAGCCACCGGTCTGGCGGACGAACTTGCCCTCGATCTTCTCGACGTGGGCGCGGACCGTCTCGCGGTAGGAGACCTGCGGGCGCCCGACGTTCGCCTCGACGCCGAACTCGCGCCGCATGCGGTCGACGAGGACCTCGAGGTGGAGCTCGCCCATTCCGGATATCTCCGTCTGGCCGGTCTCCTCGTTCGTGCGGACCTGGAATGTGGGGTCCTCCTCGGCGAGGCGGCCGAGAGCGATCGACATCTTCTCCTGGTCGGCCTTCGTCTTGGGCTCGACGGCGACCTTGATCACGGGCTCGGGGAACACGATGTTCTCGAGGTGGACCGGGTGGTCGGGGTCCGAGAGGGTGTCGCCGGTTATTACCTGCTTGATCCCGACGGCCGCGGCGATGTCGCCCGCGTAGACCTCGGAGACCTCCTCGCGCTCGTTGGCGTGCATCATCAGGATGCGCCCGATGCGCTCAGTGCGGCCGGTGCTGACGTTCAGGACCTTCGCGCCCGCCTCAAGGCGCCCGGAGTAGACCCGGAAGTATGTGAGCTTGCCGACGTAGGGGTCGGCTGCGATCTTGAAGGCGAGGGCCGCAAACGGCTCCGAGTCGTCGGCGTGGCGCACGACGTCGCGCGCCTCCTCCTCGCCTCTGATCAGTTCGGTGCCGCCGACGGCGGGCACGTCCAGCGGCGAGGGCAGGTAGTCGATGACCGCGTCGAGCAATGGCTGCACACCCTTGTTCTTGAAGGATGAGCCGCACAGGACGGGGGTCAGCTGGCTGGAGAGGGTGGCCTTGCGGATCGCGGCCTTGAGCGTCTCCTCGGGAACGTCCGCCTCCTCGAGGATCAGCTCGAGCAGCACGTCGTCGTAATGGGAGACCTCCTCGAGCAGGTGCTCACGGGCGGCGGCGGCGGCTTCCTGGAGGTTCTCCGGGATGTCGACCTCTTCCTGTTCCTTGCCCATGTCGTCCTTGTAGATGATCGCTTTCATCGCGACCAGGTCGACGACGCCGAGGAAGTCGCCCTCGGCCCCGATCGGCAGCTGGATCGGCACCGGGTGTGCGCCGAGACGGTCGATCATCGTCTGAACGCCTTTGTCGAAGTCCGCGCCGATGCGGTCCATCTTGTTGATGTACGCGATGCGGGGCACGTGGTACTTGTCGGCCTGGCGCCACACGGTCTCGGACTGCGGCTCGACGCCGGCGACGGAGTCGAACAGCGCGATCGCGCCGTCGAGGACGCGCAGGGAGCGCTCCACCTCGACGGTGAAGTCGACGTGGCCGGGCGTGTCGATGATGTTGATCCGGTAGCCCTTCCACTCCGCGGTCGTGGCGGCGGAGGTGATCGTGATCCCGCGCTCCTGCTCCTGTTCCATCCAGTCCATCACCGCGGCGCCCTCGTGGACCTCGCCGATCTTGTAGGTGCGGCCCGTGTAGTAGAGGATGCGCTCGGTCGTCGTCGTCTTACCGGCGTCTATGTGAGCCATGATCCCGATGTTCCGGGTGTTGTGGAGTGTGAACTTGCGTGGCATCTATCGGGATCCAGTTTCGTCTGCGGGCGGATGTGCGGGCAAAAAAATTGGGCCCTCGGGCCCACGCGCGCTGCTGGTCTGTATGTGACCGGTTCGCGTCGTTATCTGCTCGAGGTCTCCATCTTGATTGCGAACTCCACGGGAGGCATGCACATACGCTGCGCCCACCCGCGGCGCTCCGCCGACTATAGCAGAGGAAATTGCGCCGTCGAACACCTCATTGGACGCTCTCGGACGGGCTCTGGGGCGGCTTTGCGCATGCCGGCGGGGCGAGCGCCTCGACCATGTCTCCGAGCCGGCCGAGCACCCGTGCGGCGGCGCGCAGGTCCGCATCGTCGACGTCCGCGAGCGCCTGCTCCCAGCTCGCCTGCCAGGCCCTGCGCTTGGCCTGGATCTTGCGCCTTCCCTGGGGCGTGAGACGGGAGACGACCACGCGGCGGTCGAGCTCTGAGCGGTCGCGCTCCACATGCCCGCACGCGGCGAGGTGCTCGAGCATCTGCGTGACCGTTCCGGGCGTGAGCCTCGCGGCGGCTGCGAGCTCCCCGGCAGGCAGCTCGCCGCGCTCGTAGAGCTCGCTGAGCAGCTCCACCTGCGCGGTGCTGAGCTCGCCCGCACCGAGGTGCGTGTCGCGGCCGCGCAGCCGGTTCATCGACCTGAACACACGCCTGAACGCCAGCCTCAGCTCCTGCACGTCGGCCTCGCGCTCCTCGGGCTCCGGGCTCTGGACGGCGGCCGGCAGCGACATCGCTCCCCCTATGCCCCGATCGGCTCCGCGGCGGCCGCGGCCGCGGCCTCGCTGTGCGCCTTCGGGGTCTCGGCCCGCATCAGCACCACGCACGGGATGAGCGCGAGCGCGGCGATCCCGAACGACCACCAGTAGGCGGCGTCGAACGCGCCCGCGAGATCGCTCGGGGTCGGCGAGCTGCCCGCGGCACGCTGGAGCACCACCGCCAGGACGGCGGTGCCGATCGCGCCGCCGATCCGCTGCAGCACGTTCAGCTGCGGGGTGGCGTCGGAGAGCTGCTCGGGTTTCAGCGACGCGAACGCCGCGCTCATCGCCGGCACGAAGGAGAAGCCGATGCCGACGCCGCGCACGACGAGCACGAGAGAGATCATCACGATCGACGTGTTCAGGCCTATGAACGTCAGCGGGATCGTCGACAGGCACAGGATCAGGACGCCGATGAACGCGAGCCTGCCGCTGCCGACGCGGGCGCTGAGCCTCCCGGCGATCGGCATCACGAACAGCATCCCGAGCCCCTGCGGCCCGGTCAGCAGACCCGTCACGATCACGCTCTCGTGGCGGACCTCCTGGTAGTAGAGCGGCACGAGGATCATCGCTCCGAACAGCGCGGCACCGAGGGCGAACGTCGTCAGCGACGCCGCGCCGAAGATGCGTTTGGAATACAGGCGCACGTCCAGCAGCGGCCGCTCGACGCGCAGCGCGTGCATGACGAACGCGCCGCCGAGCGCCAGGCCCGCGAGGGTGGGCCACACGACCAGCGGCGCCGACAGCGATGAGTGCGTGCCCGCCTGGCTCAGGCCGTACACCAGCGAGCTCGAGGCGGTCGACATCAGCACCAGGCCGAGCGTGTCGAAGCGGCCCGCGTCCCCGGACTCGGTGTGCGGGATCACGCGCCAGCCGAGGAAGAACGCGATGAACCCGATCGGCACGTTGACCAGGAAGATCCAGGACCAGTGGAGGTTCTGCAGGATGATCCCGCCGACGACCGGGCCGAGGATCGGCGCGAGCATCGCGGGCATCGAGACGATCCCCATCACGCGGCCCATGCGCTTGGGCCCTGCCACCTGGGCCATGATCAGCTGCCCGACCGGCATGATCATGCCGCCGCCGGCACCCTGGAGCACACGGAAGAACACCAGGCTCGTGACGGAGGCCGCCACCGCGCACAGCGCCGAGCCGGCGGTGAAGAGCACCAGCGAGGTCATGTAGACGCGCTTGGCGCCGAACCTGCGGGACGCCCACCCCGTGACGGGGATGACCGCGGCGAGAGACAGCAGGTAGCCCGTCACGACCCACTGGATCTGGGAGATCGTGCTGTGCAGGTCGTGCCCGAGGGTGCTCAGCGCGACGTTGACGATCGTCGTGTCGAGGATCGACATCACCATGCCGAGGATCACCACGCCCGCTATCCGCCAGACGTGCGCCTCGATCCGATCGCTCGCGCCCGCGTCGGACGCCTGCTGCACTTGCGTGGAAGTACTCATTCGGTACCGAAAGTTTAGGTACCAAACCTGTTTCCTTAAGTGCCTGGCGGAAATTTTCGCCGGGGCGCCTGCGGCGGCTCGCAAACAGCCACGCGAACGGCGCATATCATCGCCATCGTGGGCGCCGCTGACCCAGGCAGGTTCGTCCTGAAGAGCGCTGTTCGCGCGGCGATCGTCATGCCGACCGCGTTCGCGCTCTCGCTAGTGGTGGTCGACGACAAGCAGATGGCGCTGTTCGCCGCGTTCGGCGCGATGGCGCTGCTCGTGTTCGTGGACTTCGGCGGCACCCCGGCCGAGCGGCTGCGCGCCTACGTGATCCTGCTCCTCGCGGGCGCGGTGCTGATCTCGTTCGGCACCCTGTGCTCGCATTCGACCTGGCTCGCGGTCCTCGCGATGGCGCTCGTCGCGTTCGCGGTCCTGTTCGCGGGCGTCCTGAACGACTACGTCGCCGCCGCGAGCTCCGCGACGCTGCTCACGTTCGTGCTGGCGGTGATGGTCCCGTCCTCGGCGCAGGGGATACCGATGAGACTCGCCGGCTGGGGACTCGCGGGGCTGCTGGGCGTCTCCGCGACGCTGCTGCTCTGGCCGTCGCGGCCGAGGAACGCGGTGCTTCAGGGGGCCGGCCGCGCTGCGTCACGCCTCGCTGACCTCGTGCAGGCGCGCTCGAGCCGTGACCAGTCGGCGGGCGAGCGCGCGGCGGCGGCGTCGCGCGAAGCCGCGCTCGCCACACGCGACCGGCTGGTGGCGATGACCCAGCGACCCAGCGGCACGGCCGGGGCAACGGCCGCCCTCGCCCGCCTTGTCGAGGACCTCCTGTGGCTGAACCGGATCGCGAACCTCGCACCCGTGCTGAGCGCCGAGAGCACGCCATGCGCGACCGAGTGCGCAGAGATCGAAGCCTGCGTTCCCGATGCGCTGCGCCGCATCGCGGCCGGGCTCGACGGGCGCGCATCGCCGGAGGCATTCGATGTGACACGGCTGGCGGCCGCACACGCGGCGTTCGGGCATGCGCAGGTGGCGCACTTCAGGTCGATGGCACCCGGCCGCGACGAGGGCGAGGCGACGATCGAGCTGGACGACGCCTACCGGCTGCGCCAGCTCGCCTACGGCACGCTGCAGGCCGCCCGCGACGGCATGCAGGCCGCGCACCTGCGCCCGGGTCGCCGCGGTCCGCAGCAGACCGTGGCCACGCGCGTGGAACACAACCGGCGGGTGCTCGGCGCCCACGCGAGCATGGGCTCGGTCTGGATGCGCAACAGCCTGCGGGGTGCCGCAGGCCTCGCGCTCGCGGTCCTCGTCGGCAAGCTGACGGATCTGCAGAACGGCTTCTGGATCGTCCTCGGCACCATGTCTGTGCTGCGCTCGAGCGCGCTCGCCACCGGGGCGACGATCGTGCGGGCGCTGCTCGGCACGCTCGCGGGGATCATCATCGGAGGACTGATCGTGATCGCGGTCGGCGGGGACCGCGGCGTGCTCTGGGCGGTGCTTCCCGTGGCGGTGCTCGTCGCTGCATACGCCCCGCAGGCGATCTCGTTCGCGGCGGGCCAGGCCGCGTTCACGGTCGTGGTGCTCGTCCTGTTCAACCTGATCGCGCCCTCGGGCTGGAGGGTCGGGATCGTCCGGTTCGAGGACGTCGCCGCAGGGACACTGGTCAGCCTGCTCGTCGGTCTGCTGATCTGGCCGCGCGGCGCAGGCTCCATCCTGCGCGAGGCGATCGGCGTGGCATATGTGACCTCGGCGCGCTACCTGGACGCCACGATCACCGCGCTGATCGGCGGCGGAGACCCCGCCGCCGCCGACCTCGCGGGCCGGGAGGCTTTCGATTCGGCGCAGCTGCTCGACACCGCGGTCCGCGACTACCTCGCCAACCGCAGCGTCGAGCCGGGGCGCCTGCGCGACCTCACCGTGCTCACCAGCGGCGCAAGCCGTCTGCGGCGTGTGGCGAGGCTCCTCCAGGTCTCGCACGCGCTCTGGCGCCTGGCGCCGCCCGGCGAGGAGGTGGAGCGTCTGACGCGCGCGCGCGACGCCTTCGATGCGCAGCGGCGGGCGCGCTGTGAATGGTATGAGTCGTTCGGCCTGGCGATCTCGCAGCGGCTCGCCGCGCGCGCGCCGGAGAGCGAGGACACCTGGGCCGGCGAGCGCCACAGGTCCGTGGTGCTCGACCGTTCCTCATCGGGCGGGGACGTGCAGCCGGGGCTCGCGATCGCTTGGGCGCAGCGCCACCTGGAGGTGCTGGCCGCACTCGAGCCGGTGCTCGCCCGCGCGCAGGGGCGGATCGAGCATGACACCGATCAGGGCCGGCCGGACGGCGAGGACGGCGCGGGGAGCGAAGAGCCCGCGCCGGCGGATCCGGCCGCCCAGGTGCTGCGCTGAGCGAGCCTGCCGCGGCCTGCTCTCAGCGCCGGCCGCTGAAGATGATGCGCTCGAGCCGGAGCAGGCCGAGAGAACTGGCCTCGCCCTGCTGGCAGGCGACGCTGATCTGGATCACGACCGGTTCGCCGTTGGGCCGCGGCGAGCCGTAGGCGGTGGCGAAGTCCCCTTCGGTTCCAGGCTGCCCGGCGCAGTGCGCCGCGCTCTGCCCTGGTTCGATCGCGGCGCCCGTTCCACCCTGTTCGACCGAGCAGGAGCCCGTTTCCTGGTCGGCTTCTTCTTCCTCCCAGTAGGCGGCGCCTTCGAAGTAGAAGCCGCGGCGGGTGTTCTTCGTCAGGTACCCGCCGAAACCGTGCTTCTTGGCGTTCGCGGCGCTCGCCTGGCGTCTTGCCTGCGCGAGCAGCGACTTTCCCAGGAAGGCGGGAGAGGGCGCGACCTGAAGGGCGATGACGAACGCGTAGTGGCCCGCTCTCTGGCCCGACCACGAGCAGATGGAATGGTGGTTCGGCAGCTTTGTGACACCGGGGCCCTTCAGGGGACCGAGTTCGAGCGTTTCGACCAGTGCGCCGTAGACGGTGCAGCTGGGTGCGACGGTGCGCCTGGCCTTCGTGGTCCTCGCGGCCGCGGTCGAGGTCGAGGTCGCGGCGGCGCAGGTGAGCGCTATCGCGAGCAGCAGGAGGCGGACTATGCGGGTTCGAGGCACGCGGGGAAACCTAACGACCGGGCCGGCGCGAAGGCCGGACGGCCCTGCTACCAGCGGTAGTGGGCGAAGGCCTTGTTGGCCTGCGCCATGCGGTAGATGTCGTCCTTGCGCTTGTAGGCGCCTCCCTGCTGGGAGAGTGCGTCCGTGAGCTCGTTCGCGAGGCGCTGGGCCATCGTCTTCTCGCGCCTGCCGCGTGCGAACTCGACGAGCCAGCGAACGGCGAGCGTCCGGGCGCGGCGGGATGCGACCTCCACCGGAACCTGGTAGGTGGCACCGCCCACGCGGCGGGATTTGACCTCGAGCGTCGGGGTGAGCGACTTGATCGAGGCCTCGAGGGTCTCGACGGGGTCTTTGTCGCTGCGCTCGGCGATGATCGCGAGCGCGTCGTAGACGATCCGCTCAGCCGTGGACTTCTTGCCGTCGAGCATCACCTTGTTGATGACCTGCTGGACGAGCTTCGAGCGGTGGATTGCGTCCGCCTCGACGGGGCGGATCTGTGCGGCTGCGCGGCGGGGCATCTATTTTTTCTTCACGCCGTACTGCGAGCGCGCCTTCTTGCGGTCGCTGACGCCGGCGGCGTCGAGCGTCCCGCGGACGACCTTGTAGCGGACGCCGGGAAGGTCCTTGACGCGGCCGCCGCGGACGAGCACCACGGAGTGCTCCTGCAGGTTGTGCCCCTCGCCGGGGATGTACGCCGTCACCTCGATCGAGCCGGAGATGCGCACACGCGCGACCTTGCGCAGTGCGGAGTTGGGCTTCTTGGGTGTGGTCGTGTACACGCGGGTGCACACGCCTCGCCGCTGCGGGGCGGCGGTCTTCTTCTTGCGTCCCTTGCCGGACTTCAGTCCGGGCGTGGCGACCTTCTTCTTGGGCGTGACGCGTCCCTTGCGGACGAGCTGAGAGGTGGTGGGCATCGGCGGCAGATGCTAGCAGCAGCTAGGCGCTCTGCGGGGCGACCCCGGCCGAGCGGACCGGAGCGGGCATGAGTGCGGATGCGATGACGACGAGCGTGAACGCGAGCGCCTGCAGGATGACGCCGGAGGTGCTGCCCGCCATCGGGTCGCCGAAGACGATGATGCCGCCCGCTATACCCGCGATGTTGGCGGCGGTCCCCGTGACTGCGATGACCGGCACGGCTTCGCCGTCCTGGAGGGCGCGTGCGGAGGCGAAGAACGCGAACACGGAGGCGAGGATCGCGACCATCAGCCACGGGCTGGTGGCGAGGCCGATCATGCCGTGGGCTCCGGTGATGCCCGTCAGTGCCTTGATGGATGTGTCCGAGACACCGAAGAGGAGTCCGGCGGCGGCGGCGAGCATGACCCCGTGGTGCTCTGCGGCGCCTCCCATGCGCGGGCCCATCATCAGCAGGCCGCCGACGGCGAACAGGCCCGCCTCGAAGGCGACCATCACGACGGGAGAGAAGTGCGAGTGTGCGCCGTGCATGGCGGGCAGGGTGACGCCCAGCAGGACCAGGCCGATCGCCGTGAGGATGAGCCCCGCCCACTGGCGGGGGCCGACCGAGAAGCCGAACATCTTGTCCGCCATCACCGCGATGAAGACGACGCCGGCGGCGAGCGAGACCTGGATCACCGACATGGGCGCGAGCGCGAGGGCCGCGACGTGCAGTCCCCAGCTTCCGGTCGCGATGATCATCCCGAGCAGGAACCACTTCGAGGAGTAGAGCTGGCGCGTGGAGCGCAGCGGGTGCATCAGCTGCACCTTGGGCACCGTGTTGGCGCCCTTGAACTTGTAGAAGAAGCCCAGGTTCGCCACGAAGGCGCAGGCGAGGGCTAGGAGTATTCCAAGGTCTAGTGTCATCGTGATCAGGTTGCTTCGGGGTTGATCCATCGGCCGGGGCCGCGTGGTGCTTTACCGCCTGGCGGTGACCTCGGCGGATCAACCGGTCTCAGGAGATTACCCTGGTCTACCTCTATGGCACCTAAAGAGCGTTTCGGCCCTGTCCATGCGGATCCGGGGAAAGCCGCAGACACCACCGAGCCGCCGGCGGGGGTGTCCACGCGCCCGCTGCTGATGGTGGACATCGACGGCGTTATCTCGCTTTTCGGGGCGTTCAGCCTCGACGCACCCGACGGGCGCGAGGGATCTCTGCACGCGATCGAGGGCATACCCCACTTTCTTTCGTCCGCGGCCGCCGCTCACCTGCTCGAGCTCGCGCCGCTGTTCGACCTCGTGTGGGCCAGCGGATGGGAGGAGAAGGCCGGCGAACACCTGCCGCGGCTGCTCGGTCTCCCCCGCGACATCCCTCATCTGAGCTTCGAGCGGGGCGTCGGACGCTCGAACGCCCACTGGAAGCTCGACGCCATCGACGCGTTCGCCGGCGCAAGGCCGCTCGCGTGGATCGACGACGCGCTCAACGACGCGTGCCGCGAATGGGCGATCACGCGGGCGGCCCCCACGCTCCTCGTGCAGACCGAGCCCGAGCGCGGCCTGACCGTCCGGGAGACCGAGGTGCTCGCGCGCTGGGCGAGGGACCTTGCCGCTAGTTGACTGCCGCCGGCGCGTTGAGCGTCAGGCCTTCGGAGACCGTTGCGCCGAGGCCGGAGCCGCCTGGGAAGAGAGCGCGCAGATGCTGGGCCGGGGCGGGCGCCGCAGGGACGGGCACGAGCGCCGACCACTGGCCCTCGGCGCCGGTCTGCACCTCGGCGAGCGTCGTCTCGGTGACGGCTTCGCCCCTCCTGGCGACGGTCCGCGACTGCACGATGACCGCGGCGCCTGCGACCGGCGCGCCCGTGGAGAGCGTGAGCGTGCCCTCGAGCGTCTGCTGCGCCGGCGCGGCTGCGGCAGGCGTGCTCGTGGACGGGGCGCCCGTGCCGCCGGGTTCGGCGGCGGGGGCGCCGGGCACCTGCGCGCCGAGGACGAGCGTCAGGCGCGCTCCGTTGCCGGCGAGCCTTCGCACGACGGGGCGGATCGAGGGCAGCTCGCCGTAGAGGACGTCGCCCGGGCATTCGGTGGAGTCGCCGTCGCGGTGGCCGGCGATGCGCGGCAGCAGGACCCTGTCGTTGCCGGGGTATTTGCTGTACTGCGCGCCCGACGGGTCGACGCGGACGGCGATCGTGCCCTGCGCCGGCACGCCGTGCAGTGGGAGCTTCCACGCCAGCAGCGACTGGAGCGCGCCGCGTGCGGCCGGCGAGATCGGGACGTAGCTGAACGTGCCGAGCACCGAGACTCCGGTTGAAACGTAGTTGTAGCCGCCCGCGTGCGCGCCCGTGACGGCCTCCTGGATCCCCCCGGCGCGCGCCTCGAAGATGCGCCCGTAGAGGTCGATCACGAAGTTGTAGCCGATGTCGTTCCAGCCGTTCGTGTACACGTGGAAGGCGTAGATGGCGCGCAGCAT
>Ga0182013_10000753_pt1 | contig 44989 bp, 42 predicted proteins | sample 612S2MmetaG_FD_120487 | JGI IMG/M metagenome (GOLD analysis project Ga0182013, IMG submission 120487) | Permafrost microbial communities from Stordalen Mire, Sweden - 612S2M metaG | ecosystem: Environmental > Terrestrial > Soil > Wetlands > Permafrost | place: Sweden: Stordalen | collected... | reverse complement strand
CCTGATCTTCGACGCCGCCGGCAATCTCTACGGCACAACTTGGGCCGGCGGCGGTCATAACCAGGGCACGGTGTTCGAGTTGACGCCGGTTGGGGGCGGCCGCTGGTCGGAAAAGCAGGTGCATGACTTCGTCTACGGCACTGGCGGAGACGGGCAGAACCCTCCAGCCGCCCTGATTTTCGATGCCGCCGGCCATCTTTACGGCACGACCTACCAGGGCGGCACTTACAACGCCGGCACCGTGTTCGAGATCACGCCGTAGCTTCAGCGCTCCAAGCCCCCCAAGTCCGCGGCGGACTGGAGGAACTGGTGACGAAATCTGCACGACTGGGTAGCCGAGTCGTCGCAAAGTCGGATATTGTCCTATGTCGTCGCTGTCCCAGTAAGAGCTGAACTCGGGACGAGCGCACAATTCCGGTTTCCGTCATCTGATAATGCTCCTGCCGTGGTAAGCCCTGCGGCGGGAGTTTTTTCTTGCAATCACGGCGGTGATTTTCGGACGTGCGCACCACGATTGTTCCAAGCTGACATCAGAGGTGGCGATCGCCCCAGGTAACCCGTCTGTCTTGCTACTCACGTACAATTTGCCCTATGGAGCAAGCGGGTCGCAGCTTGGCCGGCACGGATTCGACGATCATGAAGGGCGCGGTGCTGGGCGTGATCCTGCACGATGTGTGCGAGGAGATCCGGCTGGAGGAACTGCGCCAAATCCTGGGCGCCAGGCGGGTTGAGCCCAGCTTTAAACATGCCACTCCCGAGTACGTCCGCTTCGAGAAACCGCCGGTCGTGGAACAACTGGAGCCGGTGTTACTGGCCAGCGGAGAGAAGCTGATTCCGCAGATCAAGTATTACGATTACGGCGTGGTCAGCGTACTGCTGCAGCTGGAATTTGCCGCCGACTGGCCAGGGTTGGTGCAGCTAGCGGCGCGCTGGGTACCCAGTCCTGAACTGGAGCGGCAGGCACAACAGATTATTCGCGGCCGGCTGGAGAAGATTCTGCCGGCGATCGTGCGCCCTTACTCCGAATGGCTGAGCGAGGATTACTACATTTTCGTATTGACTGAGGTGCCAGGGAATCCGCAAGGATTCGATTTGTTGAGCAGGCACGGACCCGAGATCGCGCAAGTGTTGCGCGGCGAGCAGACGCCATTGGCACGCAGCATCAATGACGATGTGCTGCAGTCCAGCCTCTTCTACTATCCCAACGATCTGGTGGTGGTGGCATGGAATGCCGCGCTGGTGTATGACACACCGGCAGGTGCGGAAACCTCGGTCCAGATTCTGGAGTACGCCAACTCGCAGTTGCTGGAGTTTCGTCATTATGACGAGTGGCTGACGCGGGAGCTGGCCGGCGTCTATGCATCGCTGAAGCATCGCGCGGGAATCTTGCGGCGTTGGACGATGCGCGCGGAAGCTTTGCGGCTGAACAGCATCACCGTGGAAGTAACGGAGCTGGTAGAGCGCTCCGATAACGCCATCAAGTTTGTCAGCGACATGTACTCGGCGCGGCTATACCGGCTGGCGGCGGTCAAGGTGGGCGTCCCCGAGTATAAGAACCTGGTTAACGAGAAGCTCCGCATAGCCGAAGGACTTTATCGATCCCTCATCGACGAGTTTCACCAGAGCCGCGGCTTTGTGCTGGAGGTGATGGTGGTGATTATTCTAGTTATCGAGTTGGTGTATCTGTTTCGAGGGAAGTATTAGGATGACGCGGTTAGTTCCTAGCGACGGCTTTTAGCAATAATTGCCGTAATTCGGATTGGGCCTGGTATTTTGAGCATTCAGGAATGAAAAGGAGCGTCCCATGCGTCACTGGATTAGAGGTCGGTTTGTGGTTTTGACACTAGCTCTGTCCACCTGTACGGCATTGCTAACGCAATCCGCCCGAGCGCAGACGTACAGCGTCCATCTACAACTTCACTGGTGGGGCGGACGGGGCTAATCCTGAAACCAGCCTAACAATGGATCGCGCCGGAAATTTGTACGGAACGGCCAGCAACGGCGGAAATGACAGTTGCGACTACGGCAGCGGATGTGGCACGGTCTTCAGGCTTTCTCACAGCGCCTCTGGCTGGCTTTTCACGCTGGTTTACGCCTTTCAATCGGAGGATGATGGATGGGCCATCGCGGGACCAGTCGTCTTCGGCTCGGATGGAAATCTCTACGGCACGACGGAGTTCGGAGGGTCAGGAGAGTACTGCAACGGGAGCGGCTGCGGAACCGTCTACAAACTAAGCCCGCCGGCCGGGGTCGTGGGCAAGTGGACTAAGACGATGCTCTATAGCTTCGCCAGAGGCGAGGATGGAGCATTCCCGACTGGCCAGGTTAGCTTCGATTCAGAAAATACCGCCTATGTTACGGGCGCCGGTGGAGGTGCGTACAATCTAGGCGTTGTCGCCAAGCTGACCCCCTCGCACGGCCAGTGGACGGAAACGGCGATCTACGCTTTCAACAACAATGGAGGCGTCGAGCCGTGGGGTGGTGTCGTTTTTGATCGGTCAGGCAATCTGTACGGGACCACGCTCGGTTATCCCGGCAACGAGGTGTTTCAGTTGACGCCCTCAGGCTCGGATTGGCTGGAAAATACTCTGTATACCTTCTCCGGTGCTGAAGCAAATCCTTGGGGAGGTTTGATCTTCGATCCCTCTGGCAATCTGTACGGCACAACCTGGTATCGTGGCGGAACGGTGTTCGAGCTCACACCCTCCGGTGACAGTTGGGCCTATGGTTTGGTTTATCGGTTTGTCCTCGGACATACTCAAGGGTACGGGCCTTACGGGCCTGCGGCCGGCGTGGTGATGGACTCCTCTGGCAACCTCTACGGCACAACGGAATCTGACGGCGCTTACGGGTTTGGTTCTGTTTTCAAGTTAACGCCCTCCGAAAACGGTTGGATCTATACTGCACTGCACGATTTTAGCGGCGGAGCCGATGGGCTCTATCCAGTCGCGGGCGTTACCCTGGACGCAAACGGCAACCTCTACGGCACTGCGTTAGGGGGAGGAGCATACGGATACGGCGTGGTTTGGGAGATCACGCCGTAAGACAACTGCCCGTGGCCGGTTATCACTTGCCATAAGGAGTGCTTCGCGTCGCGGGGTTACGAAAGGACTAGGTGGCCGACTGGCCTTTCGTAATCTTGACAACCGCTGCCTGTGCTCTACGCTGTAAGCGTGGGCTCAGTGTGCCCGATGGCTTACCAGCACCTTTGAGCGCTGCCATGGTCGACGGTTCTTTGAAAACTGAAAAAGAGGACAGAGCGACTCCCAAAGTCGTTTTCTAGATCAAGTGCTTTATTCCGAATACTTTGGGGCAATGTCGCGGGTTGACGGATTTTGCTTCTCGCGTTTTCAATAAGTTAGAAAAGTGCGACGGAGGATATTTGGTTTAAGTTGTTTGTTTCGAATACTTTGCCTGTAAAGTCTCTGGATTGAATACTTTCCCTATTTGGGTCTAGTGTTTTGAATACTTTGCATTTTTTGGGGGGGTGGGGGTTATAAGAGACGCGAGGTGGAGAATGGGTGCGAGTTCACTCTGTGCCTGGGGAGGGGTTTATGCAGCTGGATCGGTTTATGAAAGCAATCCTGGTGGTGATCGCAATTCTGCTGGGCATTCTGGTATTTCGTCCGATACTTCGACCGGCGCCGGTGCGGGCGCAAGTTCAGGAGGGCTATCTATTCTATGTCGAGCCGGGTTACACCATGATTCGCAAGCCAGATGGCACGGCGCAAGTGTATGGCAAGGTCGTCATCGACATGCGCAACGGCGACATCTGGGGATTTCCCACGCTGGCGCAGGGGCCGTATCCAGTGGACACGGCCAAGACCACGCCGCCGAAGTCCTATCCCATGTACCTGGGGAAGTTCATGTTCAGCGAGGCCCAGCGGTGAACGGAGCGAATAAACTGCGCCGTCGCCTTCTCGCAACCTGGCGGCGAGTACGTGGTTATACTCGGTGAGGAGCGCAGTAGGGGATCGATGAAGTTTGCTCGTGCAACCCTGATTGCAGTAGTTCTTATTGTTCTCCCGCTGCGCGGTGCGGGCGATTCCGAGGCAGCCGCTCCGCTGACGGGGGCCAGCACGGCCAACAGTACGAGGCTCAACGTCACGGTCAGCGGTAGTCAGAAGTGGATTGACACGGGTATGGATGTCGAAGCCGGCGACAAACTGCACATCACCGCGGAAGGAACCGTCAACATGGGCAACAACTCCGGCGTGACGGCGAACGGCGTAGCGCGCGGATGGGTTGACACTCTGCGTGCGCTGATGGTGCCCAGCGTTGGCCGCGGCGCATTGGTGGGACGAATCGGCAACAGTGACGCGGCGACGCCGTTCTTCATTGGCGCGGATGGAACGGTGCAAGCGCCGATCGCGGGCCGGTTCTATCTGGGAATTAATACCGATTCCATGCAAACGCCGGATGGCAAGTATGAAGTGCATATCGACCGCACCGCGACTAATGCTGCGACGGCCAGCGGAGTGGCCGCTCGCCAGAGCATGTATGACTTCAAGCCGCTATTTGCCGTCCTCAACGCCAAGCTGCCCTATCGGGTCAGCGATCAAGCGCAGGGAGGCAATCCCGGAGACCTGGTCAACTTCGTGATCGTCGGGAGCCAGCAGCAAGTGACGGATGCGTTGAAGGCAGCAGCCTGGATTCCGGCGGACAAGACGAATAAAGACGCGGTAGTCAGCGCGCTGTTGGCGACGCTGCAGAAAAACGTGTACGTCTCGGTGCCGATGAGCATGCTGTACCTGTTCGGCAGGCCGCAGGACTTTGGCTATCAGCGCGCCGAGGCGGTCATGGTGGCGGCGCAGCGGCATCACTTCCGCATCTGGAATGCGCCGTTCGCAGCGACGCAGAATGGGCCTATCTGGGTGGGTGCGGGAACGCACGACGTCGGCATCGAACGAGACCAGCGCTCGCCGGATGCGATGACGCACAAGATTGATCAGGAGGTCGACAACGAGCGCGACTTCATCGGCGCAACGCTGCAGCAGGCAGGACAAGTGGAGGCGATGTCATACATGACGCGATCGAAGCCGATCACGTCAGCCAGAACCGCGACCGGCGGGAATATTCAGTCGGACGGGCGCGTACTGGTGATCGCGCTGAAGTGAGGGGGCAGTTCTTGGGATGTCAGGTTATGGCGCGATGCGCTTGTCTACGTTCCGTTTTCCGCCGCCGGTGCAGCGCTACGCGAGCGGATATATTCGTCGATCACCCGCTGCAGCGATCCCTGCCCGCGGAGAACGTATTCGATGGCGTCGCGGACAGCGCCTCTGCCGCCTTCGTGAGGGGTTACATAGTGGGACTCGCGGACGACCTCCTCGCGCGAGTTCTTGACCGCGATAGCCAGACCGCACAGGCGCATCACCGGCAGATCGATGATATCGTCGCCCACATAACAGACTTGGTCCCCGGCGAGGTCTTCTTTCTCCAGGATTTCGTAAAAGGCCGCGGCTTTGTCTTGCTGGCCCTGGTACACGTGGTCCATTTTCAAATCGCGAGCTCGCAAGGCGACCGTTTCGGAAATACGCTTGGTGATGATGCCGGTCTTCAGTCCACCCAGTCGCGCCAGCGAAAAACCTGTACCGTCGTGCGCGTCGAAGCCTTTAGCCTCGATGATTTCGTGGCTGGCAGTCCCGAATCCGCCTTTGCCGGCCATCTGTTCGCGACGCTCGTGGGTTGCCTGGCCCGCTCCGCCACCCGGCGCAGGGAAGAAGAAAATCGTTCCATCGGTCATTACGCCGTCAACGTCAAACAACATCAGCTTGATCTTCTTTGCGCGCTCGTCGGCCATGAGCCAGTGTAACAGCCGAAATGCCGCAGTTCGCCACCCACTCTTGGCGGTGCCGCTTGACCATTGCTGTTGGCGATTAGCTTCTTTTTGTTCCGGGCTAACCGCGGTTCGAGGTAAAGTTCAGCAATGAAGAAATCGCCAATCCCGTCAGGAACGGCAGGTGAGGAATATGGGCAAAGTGTTTGCAGCGACGCTGATCGTGATTGCGCTAGCTTCGGCTATGCCCATCATCCTGCACACGTGGGAGCCTCCGGCGGACATCTCGACGCACGGGAGATTGATCGACGAACAGATGTCGGAGACCATGGCCGAGGCCGGAGTTGCATTTCTGGCTGCACAGCTCATTCTGGCCTGGTTGGTCTGGAGATTCTCGAACCGACCTAAGAACGAAAAGATCCAGCACTTTCCCGGCGGAGCCCGCGGGCTGGTCGCCGCGGCCGTCATCGTTGTGGGAATCGAGGTGATGGCGCTGGGAATTTTTGGAGCCAAGGCGTGGGCGGCCATTTACTTCACACCCCCATCCGCGAACGCACTGCCAATCCAGGCGCAGGCCGGCCAGTTCGCATTTTATTTTCGTTATCCGGGAGCGGATGGAAAGTTTGGTCCCATTCATCCCGAGATGGTCAACGAAGGCAACCTGAACTTCTTCGGTCTGGATACGACGCATGACGCCGATTCCAAAGATGACATTGTGACGGCTGAATTGGCGGTGCCGGTCAACCGCGAAATCCATCTGCTGATGCACTCCAAGGATGTGGGCCATTCGTTTTTTATACGCGAGCTGCGTATTCAGCAGGATTTCGTACCGGGGCTGGATCTCGCGGTACACTTCACCGCGACCAAGCCGGGCAAGTACGAGATCTTGTGCACGCAGCTTTGCGGTCTGGGTCATTACAACATGAAGGCATATCTCAAAGTCATGTCGCAATCGGACTTCGACAACTGGTTGAAGCAGAAGGCAGCCTTGCAGTAGCGCACAGTGCCGCTCCGCTAAGTCTGTAAAGTTGAGTTCAGAGGGTCCGCAATGCACGATAAGTCCGCCCACGCGGCTCGCCACCGCGTTCCGCCGACCGGCTTCATCCGGAAGTACATCTTCAGCACTGACCACAAGGTCATCGGCGAGCAGTATTATGGCCTCGCGTTGGCGGCGGTATTTATCGGGATGGTGCTTTCCTGGATCATGAGGATCCACCTGGCGTGGCCGGCCGCAGCTATTCCTGGAATGCAGCTACTCTTCAAGAATGGCGCACCGGGTGGTGTCCTCACTCCAGAGTACTACCTGCAACTGATGACCATGCATGGGACCATCATGGTCTTCTTCGTGCTGACCACCGCGCCGCTGGCGGGTTTCGGCAATTATTTCCTGCCCATCCAAGTGGGCGCCGAGGACATGCCGTTTCCGCGCCTCAACATGCTGTCATTCTGGGTGACCTTCGGCGCATTCCTGGTGGCCATCGCCGCGTTTTTCGTGCCCCAGGGGCCACCTCTATCCGGTTGGACGGCGTACGCCCCACTAAGTGCGCTGGGCGAGGTTGCCGGGCCGGGACAAGGGACCGGCCAGGTCCTGTGGGCGGTTTCGATTGCCATCTTCTGCGTGGGGCAGTTGTTAGGCACGTTGAATTTCATCTCGGCCACGCTGGATATGCGCTGCCAGGGCATGGGCCTCATGCGCCTTCCACTCACCGTGTGGGCATGGTTTATCACTGCCTGCATCAGCCTGACAGCGTTCGCGGTCTTGATGCCGGCTTGCATCCTGCTGGTCCTTGACCACGTCGCCGGAACCAGCTTCTTCGTACCCTCCAACCTGGTCGTCAACGATCAGTTGCAGCCGCACGCGGGCGGATCGACCCTACTGTGGCAGCACCTGTTCTGGTTCTTCGGGCACCCGGAGGTTTACATTGCGATCGTGCCCGCCATGGGCATTGTCTCTCACGTCTTGATCACCAACATGCGCCGGCCGCTGCTCAGCCACAAAGCGATTATCTATTCGATGGTCGCAATCGCGTTTCTCAGCTACATGGTTTATGGACATCACATGTTCGTCAGCGGGATGAATCCGTACTCGTCAATCGCGTTTTCCTTGCCCACGCTGGCGATTACTATTCCGTCCACGATCATGGTGCTGATCTGGATCGGCAGTCTCTACGGTTCGAAGCTGCGTATTAACACCGCTTCGCTCTTCGCTCTGGGCTTCATCTCCATGTTCGTCAGCGGCGGTATCACTGGCTTTTTCTTGGCGCAGCCCTCGCTCGATATCATGCTGCATGCCACCTACTTCGTCGTCGGCCACTTCCATTTGGTGATGGCAGTTGCCGCACTGTTCGGAATCTTTGCCGGAACCTACTTTTGGTTTCCCAAGGTAACCGGAAGGATGATGAACGAGACATTAGGGAAGGTCCATTTCTGGTTTACCTTTGTAGGCGCCTATTGCATCTTCATGCCATTTCATTATCTGGGAATGGCAGGAAATGTGCGCCGCTACCAGGCTTTCGTCGACGACTTCATGGCGCCGCTGATGCCGGTGCACAAATTCATCACTATCGCTGCTCTGATCACAGGTGCGGCGCAACTGATCTTTCTGTACAACCTGATCCATAGCCGCTTCTGGGGCGAACTGGCGCCGCAGAATCCCTGGGAAGGCACGTCGTTGGAGTGGTCGATTCCGTCGCCTCCGCCGTTTGATAATTTCGCAGGCAAGCTCCCCGTCGTGTACCACGATCCGTATCAATACGACATCGAAGGTGCGACCAACGATTACGTGATGCAGGATTCGCCGGCGTCGATCAACTCGGTTCGTGGCGAAAAGTAAGTGCTCCGGATTACCTGGGGCCGGCGGCGAAGGCAGTAGCTCATTTATGACGACCACGGTTCACGAACGCCAGCAACCCGACTCCGCTCGATACCCAGCTCAAGCTGACTTCGGCGGACACGGCAATGTGACATCAGAAAGCGGAAGCTGGCGGGCCGTCGAGGACCGCTCGCCAGCTTCGAGAACCGGCATCTGGGTCGGGCTGGCGGCAATTACCATGACCTTCGCTGCTTTCACCAGCGCCATGGTGGTTCGCCAGGGATCGTCGACCGACTGGCGGCATTTTGCCTTGCCCTCGGTGCTCTACCTCAACACCGCTATATTGCTGACCAGCAGCGTCACCCTGGAGCTTGCACGCCAACGGGTTCGATGGCTGGCTCGCGGATTGCAGCCGCGCTGCGCGATTCCGTTGCTTTGGCTGTATGTGACTCTGGGACTCGGCTGGTTGTTCGTCGTCGGCCAATATGCGGCCTGGCTCAAGCTGAGGTCGGAGGGGCTATACCTGGCGACCAGCCCCAGTAGCTCGTTCTTTTATCTGTTTACCGCGATTCACGCTATTCATGTGCTGGGGGGACTTGCGGGGTTGATGGTAGTAGTCTGGCGTTTCAGCAGGCCTGTTCCCACTCTACGACTGAGCACTGTAAGTACGGTTTCCTACTATTGGCATTTTATGGACTTACTTTGGGTTTATTTGTTGTTCTTACTATGGACGCGAATCTGACGAGGCACGAGCGGGAGGCGTCGTGAGCCAATCGGACTTGACGATGGGAACGCATCTCTCTGTGCCGGAGAGATCGTCGCCGTTTGCCATGCCAAGCAAGAAATTGGCGATGTGGCTCTTCCTTATCGCCGACGCTGCCACCTTCGCCACGTGTCTCGTAGCATACGGTTTCTTACGCAACGGCTCCCTCAACTGGCCCACGCCGTTCAAGTTTTTCCCCACGGTTGTTAACACTATGGTGATGACCTTCATCCTCGTCACCAGCAGCTTGACCATGGCCCTGGGAGTTCGCGCCGCCAAGATGGGAGACCAGGACGCGGCTTATCGATGGACCATGCTCACGGCGGCCGGAGGGTCAATTTTCGTGCTCTTGCATGTTCACGAGTGGATGGACTTGATCGATGAAGGAGTGCGGCTGTCCCGTAACCCGTGGGGCAACGCGTTGTTTGGCGCGTCATTCTTCACCATTACGGGATTGCACCTGATCCACGTCATGGCAGGAATCGTTGTTCTCATCGTGGTCGGGCTACGCTGCAGAGGCGGACGGTGCGATGCCGGCGACGTCGAAATCACCGGACTCTATTGGCACTTCGTGAATCTGGTCTGGATGTTCGTCGTGCCGTTGGTTTATCTGCTGAATGTATCGAAGTAGCCGGGTGCGAACGGAGGGGCGAAAGTGGTTCTGACAAATCGGCAGGATGATCGCGGTGCGCCGTATGGTGGAAATCCCGGAAAATATCTGCTGGTCTATTTCGGCATACTGGTGCTTGCCGGCCTTCAGTTCGCCATCGCTTATCAGCAGGTCAATGTGACCGCGGCGCTTTTCCGCATGTTCGCGTTGGCGATTCTTGAAGCCGGCTTGATGGTGGTATTCTTCATGCGTCTGGGTGCGGAGAATCGACCATTCGTCACCTGGATCGCGATCGTTACCCTGTTGGTGCTGACGATCATGCAATCTAGCTGGCCGGACAGTTATCGGATGGAAAGAGACGCTCCGCCAAACGATCGTTCGCCAGGCTATCGGACGGGGCCTTCGCAATGAGAAGTAAGCGTGAAATTCCGCGGCGGCTGCGACCGTGTGTTCTCGCCATGGCCGCGCTGGTATTGCTGTTCGGCCCACATACCCTTCTCGCCCAAGGCTGCCCACTTTGCTACACTCAGGCCGCCGCCTCAACGGCGCGCTTCATTCAGGCGCTGCGCAGCGGAATCCTGGTCCTGATGGTCCCTCCCATGTTGCTGTCGATCGGGATCACGGTACTCACCTACCGGCGCCGGAATGACTTCCATTCTTGACGACGTCGGTCTACCGCCGCCCTGTCAGCAGCGAAAGGCAATGTGCAAGCGAACAATTAGCGAATATCTGCTAAAATAGCCGGATGCCTGTTGGGGAGATTCCCGTCGCACTGGCCTGGGCGCATCCGCTGGTTGGCGAATGGTTCATCGGACGCTTTGGCACGCCGACCGAGCCGCAGGAGCAAGGCTGGCCTGAGATTCTGGCGGGTCGCACTACGCTGATCTCGGCTCCCACTGGTTCGGGTAAAACACTTGCTGCATTCCTCATTTGCATTGACCGTCTCGTTCGCAAAGCGCTGGACGGCTCGCTGCGCGACTGCACCGAAGTCCTCTACGTGTCGCCGCTGAAGGCGCTAGGCAACGATATTCAGAAGAACCTCGACAGCCCGCTGGGCGAGATTCTGGCGCTGGCTGCCGAGCGCGGCATGTTGATGCCCGAGATTCGTACTGCTGTACGCACCGGCGATACTCTAATGAAAGAGCGGCGCGCGATGCTGAAGCGTCCGCCGCACATTCTGGTCACCACGCCTGAGTCGCTTTACATCCTGCTGACCGCCAATAGCAGCCGTGCCATCCTGAGCCATGTTGAGACGGTGATCGTCGACGAGATCCACGCTGTCGCCGACGACAAGCGCGGCGCGCATCTCACGCTCTCGCTGGAGCGCCTGGACCTGTTAGCCAATCGCCCAACGCGCATCGGACTGTCGGCCACGCAAAAGCCGATCCAGGAGATCGCTCACTTCCTCACTGGCGCGGGACGTCCAGCTCCGGCGGTGGTGAATATCGGTCATCGGCGCGAGCTTGATCTGGCGGTGGAAGTGCCGGCCTCTGAACTCGGCCCCATCGCTACCAACGAGATGTGGGGAGAGATCTACGATCGCATTGCCGAATTAGCAATGCAGCATCGCTCGACTCTGGTCTTCGTCAACACGCGGCGACTGGCGGAGCGGGTGACGCTGCATTTAGGCGAACGCATCGGCGAGGACTTGGTTGCGGCGCATCATGGCAGCTTGGCCCGCAAGCTACGGCTGAACGCCGAACGCAAGCTGAAGAATGGCGAGATTCGCTTGTTGGTAGCGACGGCGTCGCTTGAGTTGGGAATTGATATTGGTACAGTCGACCTGGTCTGCCAGATCAACTCCCCGCGCTCCATTGCGGTTACTCTGCAGCGCGTGGGACGCTCCGGTCACTGGCGGGGAGCGGTCCCGAAGGGACGTCTCTTCGCCACCACGCGCGATGACCTGGTGGAGTGCGCGGCCGCCGTGCGGGCCATTCGCCAGGGAGATCTTGATCGCATCCAGATTCCCGCTTCTCCGCTCGACATTCTGGCGCAGCAGATCGTTGCCATGTGCAGCTGCGAGGATTGGGATGAAGACGCGCTGTTCGAGTGCGTGCGCCGCGCCTATCCGTATCGCGATCTGAAGCGCGAGGAGTATGACAGCATTTTGGAAATGCTTTCGCAGGGGATTGCTGCCAAGCGCGGACGCTATGGGGCGTATCTGTTTCGCGACATGGTGAACCGGCGCCTGCGGGCACGGCGCGGAGCGCGGCTGGCGGCCATCACCAGCGGCGGCGCAATTCCCGAGACCGCGCTATTTACCGTACTGGCGCAGCCGGAAGAGATCGTCATCGGCACGGTCGATGAAGACTTTGCGGTTGAGAGCAATGCCGGCGACATTATGCTGCTGGGCAACACATCGTGGCGCATCCGGCGGGTCGAATCCAACTCCGGACGCTTGGTGGTAGAAGATGCTCACGGCGCGCCGCCGACGATTCCATTCTGGCGCGGCGAAGCTCCGGCACGTACCGACGAGCTGTCGCTGCACGTGGCAGAGGTGCGGCAGCGCATCAGCGAGCTGCTGCCCAACACCGCGCCGTTGCCGGTGCCGGCGAATCCTGAAGTTAGCGCCGAGGTTGCGGTAGAGCGAAGCTCTAGCTCCGCGTCAAAGGCATCTCTGCCGTTTTCTGTGCCGGCTTCAAGCGGCGGCACGCCTCCCGCCCGGCCCAAGGCCCGTTTGCGCGGCCTCGAATCCAGTCCCGAAGTGCAGAACGCGGTTGCCTGGCTGAAAGCGGAATGCGGGCTGGACGATGCCGGCGCCGAGCAGGCAATCGAGTATGTGGTGACCGGGCGTGCCGTGCTGGGCGATGTGCCCACGACGCAGACCATCATCGCCGAGCGCTTTTTCGACGAAGGCGGCGGGATGCAGCTCATCATCCACGCGCCCTTCGGCGGTCGCGTGAACAAGGCTTGGGGGCTGGCGCTGCGCAAGCGATTCTGCCGCTCCTTCAATTTTGAGTTGCAGGCTGCGGCAACTGACAACGGACTGAACATTGCCCTCAGCGAGCAGCACAGTTTCCCGCTCGGCGACGTCTTTCATTATCTGCAGACAGAAACTGTCCAGGCAATCCTGGAACAGGCGGCGCTGGCATCACCCATCTTCGCCACCCGCTGGCGATGGGATGCCAACCGGTCGCTGGCGCTGCTGCGCTTCATGGGTGGCAAGAAAGTTCCGCCGCAGATCCAGCGTATCCGCAGCGATGACCTTCTGGCGTCGGTCTTTCCTGACGTGGCCGCGTGCCAGGAAAACATTGAGGGCGACATCAAGATTCCCGATCACCCCCTGGTACAGGAGGTGATGAAAGACGTCCTGACCGAGGCGATGGACATCGACGGACTGCGGCGCGTTCTAGAGGGAATCGGCAGCGGCGCAATTCGCTGTCTTGCGGTGGATACGCCGGTGCCATCACAGTTCTCCCACGAGATCCTGAACGCGAATCCGTATGCCTTTCTCGATGACGCTCCCTTGGAAGAGCGCCGGGCCCGCGCCGTCCAAATGCGCCGCATGTTGCCCGAGGCGGTGCTCAATGAGGTTGGCAGGCTGGACCAGCAAGCCATTGCTCGCGTGCGCGAAGAGGCGCGACCCGATGTTCGCGACAGCGACGAGTTGCACGATACGCTGCAAACCCTGGTTGCGCTTCCCGAGGAAATTGCCGATGCCGACTGGCAGCAGGCGATCGCAAGCTGGTTTCCCTTTGTCGCCGAACTAATGGAAGGCTGGCGTGCGGTGCGGGCCAGCGTGCAATTGGACCTAGCGACGAGCAGCGAGCCGGAACAGCCCTCTGGTTCCGTTTTGGGTGGGTCATACGTACGGGTAGAGCAGCGCTTCAGCGCTGCGTCTAGCCAACTTTCTACTTCAGAGCCGGCTTTAGCCGGCGGCACCAACGAGCGCCACTATTTCGTCGCCTCCGAGCGGGCGAAAGATTTTGCACTGATCTTTCCCGAGGGACAGTTTGAGGTAACGCCGCCCGAGCTGCCGTCCAACACCGGTTCGCGCGACGATGCCGTGCTCGCCATGGTGACGGGTTGGATGATGCATTGCGGTCCGGTGACGGCGGCTGCGCTGTCATACTGGTTGGGATTGCCTGCCGCCGACGTGGGAAAAGCTCTCCTGCGAATGGAGGCGTCGGGCTCGATCTTGCGCGGAAATTTTACGGGATTTCAGGCGAACGTCTCCGCCCAAGCAAAGGAAGCTTGGACAGGGCACCCGGACCCAGAAGAACGACTACCGGGCGGTTTAGATGCGGTCGAGTGGTGCGAGCGGCGTTTGCTGGCGCGCATTCACCACCTCACGGTTGCGACGCTGCGCAAGCAGGTCGAGCCGGTCACGGCGGCGCAGTTCATGCGCTGGCTGCTGCGCTGGCAGCACGTAGCTCCGCAGTCGCAATTGAGTGGCGAGCGCGGCCTGCTGGAAGCCGTGCGACAGTTGCAAGGTTTCGAAATTCCTGCCAATGCCTGGGAGAAACAGGTGCTGGCTTCGCGGATCAACAACTACGATCCGGCCGCACTCGACCAGCTTTGCCTGACGGGAGCCGTGGGCTGGGGAAGGCTGTCGCCGCATCCGGCTACGTTGGAGGATTCGCACGAAGGCCGGCGCCGGGTTGTTCCCACCAGCGTTGCGCCCATCACGTTCTTTGTCCGCGAAGAGTGCGACTGGATGCAGCCGCGCCTCGAGGATGAGCAAGGCTTTGAGCGGGTGCTCAGCGAGGGCGCGCGAGCCGTGCTGGAATACTTGCGGCGCCGGGGCGCGTCGTTCTTTGCCGACATCGTACGCGGCACCGGCAAGCTGAAAGCAGAGATCGAAACTGCGCTCTGGGAGTTGGTTGCCGCGGGAATGGTGACGGCCGACGGCTTCGACAATCTGCGCTCGCTGATCAACCCCAAACGCCGCTTGGGACCGGGCTCGGGCAAGGCGCCCAGACCTCGACATACGCCGGGACGCTGGTCGCTGCTCTATCCCGCGGAGGGATGCGATCGCAGCAAGGTTGCCGAGGCCACTTGCTGGATGCTGCTGCGGCGTTACGGCGTGGTCTTTCGCGAGATGTTGGCGCGCGAATCCAATATGCCCAAGTGGCGTGAGTTGCTGATCGCCTTCCGCCGTCTCGAAGATCGCGGCGAGGTGCGCGGCGGCCGGTTTGTCAGCGGATTTCTGGGTGAGCAGTTCGCGTTGCCCGAGGCCGTAGAGTCATTACGTGCGATGCGCAACCTCGCCGTAGCTGGCGATACCGTGACAATCTCGGCTGCCGATCCGCTCAACCTCGTGGGCATTATTGTTCCGGGCGAGCGCGTCGCGGCCATTTCTGGCAAGTACGTCAGCTTCCGCGACGGAATCCCCTTCCCAGCCGCGGAGCGCTTAACCTCCACTCAAGCAAGAGAAGATTGGACGGAGCATCCGTCCGAGGCTGCCGCGCAATGATTCCAGATGACCTGGTCGACGGTATCGACTATTACATGGAAGACGGGTTCAGGGTGTTCACCGCGATCTATTTGCAGGGTCGCGGATACTGTTGCCAGTCAGGATGCCGGCATTGTCCGTATGGGTTCAAGGCCGTTCAGCCGGAGCCAGAGACGCAAGAATAGATATCCGTCGCCCCTCGGAAATGGCTTTCATCGTGCATCGCATTGTTGACCCGTAAGAAAAGCGGGCCCGTAGCCCGCTCATCGTTTCACAATCGCTGTCATGACGGCCCGCTTATCCGTGCGGGCTGACATGCACGGGGTCAATCTTGTAGATAACGCGCTGCTCGCCAGGCTGCGCGAAGGGATACTTGTCTTTATCCAGATACTTTTTGGCAAGCTTGTCAATCAGCTTGTCGGCGCCTTCCTGGGTGATCTCGCTGACCGTTCCGCGTACTTCCAGGTAGCGATACGGATTGTCGGGATCGATGAGGGTAATTGCTACCCGGGGATCGCGACGCAGGTTCTTGTCTTTCTGGCGACCGAGGGCAGAGTTGACCAAGACTTTGCCGTCCGCGTAATCCACCCATACTGGCGTGGTCTGCGGACTGCCGTCGGGCATAAGGGTAGTGAAGCTACCGAATGCCTTCTTCTGGAAAAGGTCGAGATAGTTTTCCGGGATCGAAGCAGACATGAATATCTCCTTACTTATTTCCGGGCCGCATGTGCCAATGGTATTCGGATGACGGCACAGGGCGGAAGAACACCGGCAATTGGAATCCGCAACCATTGTATGAGGTACGTGAACTTCTGCAAAACCGAGCGTCGTGGCGAACCGTTTTGGTCAGGTCGTAGCCACCCAGATTCAACTAGGACGTTCGATTTGATGTCATACGAATGGGCGGACTTAATATGGAGGACCACGGCGAATCAAGCACGGGACGATTCGGTTGCAAGCGTAAGAAGCGGCTCGCGTAACCGCCTCTACTTGCCGATGCGCATTCCCTTGGGCAGATGATTGGGGTTGTAGATGAAGTCCACCAGTCCGTCGCGATAGTCGATTTTGATCTGCAAGATGCGCAGCATGGCGAAGCCAAGGATGCCAGAGACTTCCGTGCCCGTACTCTTGGAAATGGACGACATGTCGAAGGTCACAATGTCCTGGTTCTGTTGTTCATAGTGGCCGAACTGCAGCGCCGCTTTGTCAGCGCGATAAACTTTGGCCACGCTTCCGCTGAGTCCACTCACTTGTGTCGCCGGATCAGACCGGATCTGAGTGACCTCACGTGCCGCCCTGGTGGAAAGTACATTACTGAAGGAGCCAGTATCAATCATGAACAGCATCGGGCCAGTTTTGTCCACCAGGGTGGGAACCAGTAAAATGTGCTTGAAGCGATAAACCTTCGTCCAGTTAGCCATCTCAGGAGCGACGTAGGCGTTCTGGGGAAGAGAAGCGGCTGGGGTCGCGAGGTCGAGCTCCGGAGCCTCCTGGGGTGTCGTTTTCAAGGTGGCGGGCGCGGGCGCCTCATCCGGACGCTTGGGAAGAGGCGACAACCTGAGCTTGGCCCCGGGAATGTCGATGTCGATCAGGTACGAACTGAACACGTCGGTGCCGATGAGACCATCCTGACCAGTCACGGGAGTTGCCGCATCCGTGACCCGCACCACACAGTCCTCGAACTCCAGGTCTCCAATCCGGATCTGATCGGCCACCGCCGTATATCCACCTTGCAGCCCGGTGTCGCCCATGCCAGCAACCGGCTGATAGGCAAGACGCTTGAGCCCGACTCTTTCGGCTGCGGCGCGTCCGATTAGAATGCCGTCGGCCCCCGTGTCAACTGCCAGGTGCATCTCCTGCTTGTTCAGTTTCACCACCAGCCCGGTCGCCCCCAATTGCATACCGGCCCTCGGCACCGGGTAAAGCTTGCTGTTGGTTTCTTCAACCTTGCTCGCCAGCCTGCAGGGGTGCTGCGCCGCCGGGTCAGGATTTCTCTGCAGGAATTCGAGATACTGCTGCAAGGGTCTGGCTACTTGCGGATTCTGTACCCCAGAACGGGCGAGATAGGCTTGAACAGCTGCGGTCCGATCGCTCCAAGGAAGCGACTGCAACCACATCATCTGCACCGCAAAATCGTTGGGCGCAAGCTCGCGAGCCCGATTCATTTCGTCATAGGCGCGCCGGTACAGCGAATAGGAGCGATAGACGCGCGTCAGGCCTAAGTACGGTGCAGGGTCTTTCGGACCGAGGTTCTTCGCCTTAATGTAAGACCTTTCTGCATCGGGTATCTTGCCCAGGCGGAATTGCAGGTCGCCCATGGTCAACACCAGCAAGGGAGCATTCGGCAGCACAGCCAAGGCAGCGTTGGCGGACGCGACGGCCTGGTCAAGCTTTTGCTGGATCAGGTAAGTGCGAATCAGGCCCACCTGCGCTGCTACCGAGGCGGGGTTGATATTAACAATCGCCTGGTACTTCGCTTGTGCCTCCGCAAACATTCCCGACATGAAGAGCTGATCGGCGGCCGCCGTGTCGGAACTTTGGGAGGCTGGACTTGTAGCCTGGGCGATACCATCGACGGGCAGCCACAGAGTGAGAAAAGCCAGCAGAAACGCGAATGAGCGTCGGACCATTAAGCGAGATTCCTGAATTGCAGAGTAGCACGAGAGGCGGGCCGACACCGAAGGCGCACTACCGCAGCGCGTCTTCCACTTCGCTGAGCCAGTCGGGGCGTTTCAGAAGTTCGCGCGGCTTGGGCCCGTCAGCGGCGCCGACAATTCCGTCGCGCTCCATCAGATCGATCAGATGAGCGGCTCGTCCATAACCTATCCGCAGACGCCGCTGTAGTAGCGAGGTAGAAGCCTTTCCGTATTCCAGCACGATGCGCACGGCATCCTGGAAAAGTTCGTCGTTATCATCTTCAGCCGAACCCCTGCCACCCGCGCCACCTTCGGAGTCGCTGTCGTCGCGCGGAGCCTCAAGGAACTTTTCCTGATACTGCACCTGGCCTTGCGAGCGCCAGAACTCCACCACGGCGGCGATCTCTTTCTCGGTAACGAAAGGCGCATGTACGCGATGCACGCGTGCCGATCCATTCGGCAGATAAAGCATGTCGCCGCGTCCCAGGAGGGCCTCTGCTCCGTTGGCGTCGAGAATTGTGCGCGAGTCAATCTTGGTGGCCACCCGAAACGACATGCGGGCAGGGAAGTTGGCCTTGATCAATCCGGTGATCACATCCACCGAAGGCCGCTGGGTCGCCAGTACCAGGTGAATGCCGACCGCGCGCGCCATCTGCGCCAGCCGCGTGATGGAAGCTTCAACATTCGGCCCGTCGAGCATCATCAGGTCCGCCAACTCGTCGATAATGATGACGATGTAAGGCAATGGCCGCTCTTCATCGCCCTCCTCGAACAGGCTTGCCGTGCTGCCGTCAAACAGCCGGTTGTACTGGTCGATGTTGCGTACGCCTTTAGCCGCCAGCACTTTCAGGCGGCGCTCCATCTCGCGGACCGCGTTACGCAGCGCGTTCGAGGCCAGCTTCGGTTCGGTAATGATCGGCGTATGCAGATGTGGGATGCCCTCGTAGTTGCCCAGCTCCAGCCGCTTGGGGTCGACCAGAATCATCCGGACCTCATTCGGCGTGGCTTTGTACAAGATGGACATGATGAAGGCGTTGATGGCCACACTCTTGCCCGATCCGGTTGAGCCGGCAATCAGCAAGTGTGGCATTGAGTTCAAATCGGCGGTAACGATGCGGCCGTTGATATCTTTACCCAGCGCCAGAGTGAGCTTGGACTTCGTCCCGAGAAATTCCTGTGCTTCAACCACCTCGCGCAGCCAGATGGTCTCGCGCTGGTGATTGGGGACCTGGATGCCGACCGTGGACTTGCCCGACATGCGCTCGATCAGGATGCTCTCGGCGCGCAGCGCCAGGCAGAGGTCGTCGCAGAGCCCGGTCACGCGGCTGTACTTTATGCCCGCCTCCGGCTTGAACTCGAAGGTGGTCACCACCGGGCCGGGATTGATCTGCACCACTTGCCCGCGAACGTCGAACTCGCCGCATTTCTCCGCCAGCACCTGCGCCAGGTTCTTTAGTTCGAGCTCATTGATCGCGCTGCGTTCGTCAGCCCGATGCAGTAGTGCGGTTGACGGCAGTTTGTAGCTGCCGGCAAGCCGAGGCATGGTGGTCTTGCCCGTATGAGTGCTGTCAGCCCGTGAGGCGACGGCGATCTCTTCGGCAGGAGCTTCCTCTTCCCGCGGTTCGGGAGCAGATGTCGGGCTATCATCATCGAGCATCCGCTCGATGCCCGTCTTGCTGCCGTTGGAAGGCCCACTCTGCGGCAGCGGAGCGGAGACAGCATTAGGCTGCGGAGCCGTGGGCTCTTCGGCAGGCGCGATGTAACGCTTGGGAACCAGTTGCGCGGTCACCACTGGCTTGGCAATAGCGGCGGCAGTGCGCTTCTTCTCCAATTGCTTGGCGGCCCGCTTGCGCGAGCGTTCCATACGCCAGTCGGCGAAACGATCGAGCGCGGCATAGGCGAAGCCAAAGCGCGTCTGCGACCAGATCTGGATTGCGCCGAAGGAGAACGCCGTCGAAAGATACAGCGCCACAGCGATCACGGCGACGCAGATTAGATAAGCGCCGACCAAGTTGAAGTAATGGAGCAGCGCGTCGGCGACGATGCGTCCTAGCAGTCCCTCCGATGGAATCGCTCCCATCCAGCGCATATTCCAGGGCAGCAGTCCGATGAATCCGGAGAGGAACGTGACCAGCGCAGTCGCGCCGATCGTCTTGGCATAAGGCGACTGGATTGGACGCGAGCGAAACCAGCGCACCGAATACATCGCAAGAAAAACTGGAACCAGAAATGCCGAGACGCCGAAGACTTGTAACGCCAAGTCGGCGACCAGTGCGCCGAAGACGCCAATCCAGTTGTGCGCCGGCCTCCCGGCCAACGGAGTCGCAGCCGTGTTCAGCGAAGGATCGAGCGGGGAGTAGGAAATCAGTGCGAGGACAAGGAGGACCGCGAAGACGAACACCAGAAAGCCGATCAGCTCATTGAGCCGCCGGTTGGCCGTCGGAGTGAATGCGCGAGTACCGATATTCATTTTGGCGTGCGATCGTTTCGCCGGACTGCGTTTGCCAGGATTCATGCTGTCTGCCCCATCCATCGCAAGCAGACACCAGCCTCTACCGCGCCGCGAACGGAAGCGCGTGATCCGGGAAAATGACCGATGCGGGTTTGCCAAACGGCACCGCTGCCGGCCCGATTGAGCTGCACATACGCCAGAGCCAAAGTGATTATCCCAAAAAGGCCAGCTACTGCGATCAGAAATAAAATCTTAAACGTTGCCGAAGTGTATCCCCCGAGAGACGTGTCGAAACCACCGGATTATCCTGAAAAGTGACCGAAATAGCCCAGCAACAGGACCAGGATGCCAAACAGGATGCGATACACAATGAAGACTGTCAAGGTTTTGGTCTGCAGATAGCGGATGAACCACGCGATGGTCAGGTAACCCACCACTGCAGAAACCACCATGCCGACGGCGAATCCGGTTGCCATGCCTGGCGGCAAACCTTCTTTCATTACATGATGCAACTTGAGCAGAGCCGCACCTGCGATGATTGGAGTGGAAAGCAGGAAGCTGAAGCGAGCTGCGGCCTCACGCGTGAAATTACGAAACAGCCCGCCTGTGATCGTGATGCCGGAACGGGAGACACCGGGAATGACGGCGAAGGCCTGCAACACTCCGACGGTCATAGCGTCGCCCAGCGTGATCTGGGGCAACGGCTTTTCAAAACGGCCCATGCGCTCGGCCAGCCACATGATGATGGCAACCAGGATGAGCATCGATGCCACCAGCTTCGGCGCGCGAAAGGTGGTTTCAATGTGCTTCTGCAATAGAGCACCCGCAATGGCGGCGGGTATGGTGCCGGCGATCATGTACCACAGCAACTTCCGTTCGCGCCGTTCTTCTTCCGGTGTGAGGTCCCGCACATTGTCGCTGGTCTCAGAGAAGCGCACGACTTTTCCGCCGAAGGCCGCGCGCAGGATCTGGATCCAGGTACGCCAAAAGTAAAGCAAGATGGCGAAAAGTGTGCCTGCGTGCAAAGCTACGTCAAACGTGAGGCCGGGATCGCTCCAATTCGCCAGTCCCAAGCGGGTGACGAGCCAGGGCGTGAGTGCCAGATGTGCGGTACTGGAGACAGGCAGGAATTCGGTAAGCCCCTGCACAATGCCTAGGATGATCGCTTCAAGAATAGGCAAGCTATTCCACCGTGTTCCCAAATGTGGGGATTTTGTTCTGCACCATATATACCAGACGCTCGGCCCGATTAGACCAGTCAGTATCGTTGGGGTATTGCGCAATTAGTTTCTTGGCTACGTTGAGCGAGTGCGCCGCCGAGTCGTCCGCCTTCTTTTGCTGATTGTCGGTCTTGTAAATCTCAATCAGCGCCGAGTATCGCCACGCCGCCTTGTAGAGTGCTTCGGGTGCCTTGGGCGACTGCGGATGCTCCTCCGCATATTTCAAGTAGAGCGCGGCCTCCATCTCCGGGCACTTGGCCAGCGCCTCCCACTCGCCACACACTTTGTTGTCGATGAGGTGATAAGCGGCGAGGTCGGCCCACTTGGTGTGCGGAAACTTCTTCATCACCTTCCGCATATGGTCCTCGTCGATTTGGACACGCAGGTCGGGATCGCGCATCTTCGCCGAGGGCCGCGAAGCTGCATCGGCAGCGTCGATCTGCCAGCGGATATCGGCCGCGCGATAGAGAGACTCGGCGGCCAGCGGCGAACTGGGAAAGTACTCGGCGATGCGGGCATAAAGCCGCAAGGCGTCCTGCGCGGCGCCACGGCGTCCGTCGCGATGACTGGCCTCCATCTCGCAATCGAAGGCCTCACCGAACAGAATCCTGTCGCCATCGGGAGTGGTGGTGGTGATGATTCCTTTGTCGAGAACCCAACCGGTGACATTGCGGTCGCCTTCGTTCTCCGGGTCTTGACTCACTTCGACCGTCCCGACAACATTCATCCAGCCGGGCGTGCGTTCCATCACGGCAACTTCGCGGCCGCGGCTGATGTTCGAGATCTTCGCCGATGCGGTGTTGGGCGAAACATAGATCACACTTTCACGCAGCATAATGCCGCGCTCGGTGGCCAGAGCCGATAGCGAAACAAGGACAGTGAACAACAAGAATGAACTGCGGCACAATTTGGGTGACACCTGCTACTCCTGCACTGCGTATTCCTACTCCGGCGTAATCTCTTCTTGCAGCACCTGCGCCAGCAATTGAGGATCGACATTGCCGCCGCTAACCACGGCGACAGCCTCCTTCGAGTCCGGCAGTTCTTTCGCATGAAAGAGCCACGCCGCGAAGGTAACTGCGCCGCTGGGCTCGGCGACGATGTGTGCGTTGCCGGCGAGCCGCCGCATCGCGATGCGGATTTCGTCTTCCGTCACGGTGATCACGTCATCCACAAATTGCCGGATGTGTTCAAAATTGATGGGACCTATCGATTGCGTGCGCAGGCCGTCGGCCAGCGTGCTGGAGACGCGGTCGGCCGACAACTGAACAATTTCTCCCTGGCGGAAGCTTTGCTGAGCATCATTGGCCAGCTCCGGCTCGACGCCGACGATCTGGGCGCGGGAGCCGCTCAGCTTAAGCGCCGCGGAAATCCCGCTGAGCAAGCCGCCGCCGCCAACCGGCACCAGCACCATATCTACGTTGGGGCAGTCTTCCAGGATTTCGAGTCCGGTGGTGCCTTGTCCGGCGATAATCTGCTCATCGTTGTAAGGAGGCACAATCACGTAGCCGTGCTGGGACGCCAACTCTTCCGCTTTCTGCATGCGCTCGGCGCTGGCCGGACCGACGGTGACGATCTCCGCTCCCAGCGCGGCTGTGCTCTCCATCTTGAGCCGGGGCGCGTTGCGTGGCATTACGATGACCGCCTTCACTCCCAGAGCACGCGCCGCGTAGGCCACCCCCTGGGCGTGGTTGCCGCTGGAATATGAGATGACCCCGCGCTGGCGTTCCTGTTCCGTGAGCGATGCGATCTTGTTGTATGCTCCGCGCAGCTTGAAGGAGCCGATGGGCTGTAGACTCTCGGGTTTCAGCCAAAGTTGCCCACGGTCGGATTCGTTCTCCGTTTTCGCATTCGCGGCGGGCTTGTTCGCGGGAGGGAAATAGGCAATGAGTGGCGTACGCACGGCGATGCCGCGCAATCGTTGCTGCGCTCGCTTTATGTCTTCCAGTGTCACCATGGCTGGATCACCGCACGAGCGCTCTCGCCGCCGTCGCCGGAGCCAGCCACATCCCAGCGGGCAAAACCGGAGCCTTGCCGCCAGTTGTGCTGCGCGCCTCGTGGATCATCAATGCCATCCAGTGTACAAGCGCCAGCCGATCGCGCAAATTGATCTTGCTGCCAAAGTCGACATGACCGATTGCCGGGCTGATCAACGCAGTGACCAGATGTTCCTTCGGGATGTCACGTTCCAGCCACAACATCTCGGTCGGCGGAATGATGGAATCGTCAGAGCCGTGCAACAACAAGACGGGCATCTGCAGAAAGCGCAGATGACCGGCCGGAGAAGCCGCCGCCAACTCCTCACGACGCTTGTCGATTTCGTTAAGGATGGCGGGCGCGAGGCTCTCACGCTGCTTGTGATAAATGTGCTGCATGATCTGCTGATCGGCGGGCGTCATGGTTTTGGTCAGCGCCTCGGAAGCTTTGCCGTTGCCCGACAGCAACACCTTTAGAGCATTGTGCGCAGTCTGCGCATCCGGAGCATAAAAGAAGTCCTGCGGCTCGTCATACACCACGATCAGCGGACCATACTCATGCGGCGGCAGGTGCGCGACCGAGCCATCGGGGCGAACAGCTTTGCCAGTGGCGAAGAATTGCAGCACATGGGCCAGGTCGTAGTATCCGCCGACGGAAGCGACCCAAGCGATCGACGGCGCATATTGCGGACCGCTGGCCGCCAGCAACGACAAGCCTCCGGAAAAGCTGATCGCCACGATGCCGACCTTGGGCACGCTGAGCTGCTGGGCGAAACTCTGCGCCGCCGTGCCAATGAGGTCCGCCGACTCGCCTTGCACGCGATAGTCGGCGATGCCGGGAACCAGCGGCGTCATCACCAAGAATCCGCTGGCCGCCAGCGCACGCGCAAAGTTTACCAGCCGGGGCTCGTTGATGCCGAGCTCGTGCATTCCGTGAACGACGACAATGCCGGGCGCGAATCCGAGTCCGCGGGGCAGATAGATGCGAGCGGGAATTGGCTTGCCGCGAAAGTTGAAAGTGGTGTCGTGAACATCGACGGGGCGCACTTCGTAGTTGGCGATCCATCCCGCGGCATTAGGATTGGAAATGCGCTGCAGCAGGGAAGCGGCTTGCAGATAGTCTTGCGCGATGGGATAAAGCAAGGTCACCACGATCGGAAGCAGCAGCAGAAGCCAGGCCAGTAATCGCGCGTTGCGGGATGGACGAGCTTGCCAGGGAACGCTGGTCATGACGGCAGGAAGCTGGGTAGAGCACGCCTTCAGCTCGCAACGGCGCTCCTAAAGCTGCGCCCTTCAAAACACTCAAAAACCCGACTTTTTCCGCAAGCTGTAAAGGTGCGCCGCATCGCTAAAGCGATGCTCCACCCCCCATCAATCCTTGCCTACACTTCCAATATCACCGGCATGATCAGCGGACGGCGCGAAGTGTTCTTCACGATGAAGCGCTTTAGGTCCTGGCGAATCTTTTCTTTGATCATGCCGTAATCGCCCTTCTCTTCGTCACTCGACGATTCCAGCGTGTTCATTACGGTACGCCGCGCCTGGTCCATGAAGCCGTCCTCCTCGCTCATGCTGGCTCCGAAGCCCCGCATTACGATCTCGGGAGAACTTTCCACTTTTCCGGTCAGCTTGTTGATGGCGATGATGGGCAGCACGATGCCGTCTTCGCTAAGGTGGCGGCGATCGCGGATCACCAGGTCCTCCACTACGTCGCCCATCGAGTTGGAATCGATGCAGACGCGGCCGACATTGATCTTTCCCGCCTTGCGGGCGCCCATTTCGTCGAACTCCAGGATGTCGCCGCTCTCGATCATGATTACTTTCCCGACCGAGCTGTGCATCGCTCCCGCCATTTCGGCGTGCAACTTGAGCTGACGGTATTCGCCGTGGATCGGGATGAAATATTGCGGCTTGACCAGGTTGATGATGAGCTTCAACTCTTCCTGGCTGGCATGTCCGCTGACGTGTACCGGCGGTGACGAACCGTCGTCATAGATAACGTGGGCATCGCGACGGAAAAGGTGATCGACCACGCGATAGATGGCCTTCTCGTTGCCCGGAATAATTCGCGACGAAAGCACCACCGTGTCGCCCGGCTGAATGCGCGCGTGTTTGTGATTGTCCACCGCAGCGCGCGACAAAGCCGACATCGGCTCGCCCTGAGTGCCGCTGATCAGCACGCAAACCTTTTCCGGCGCGAAGTCGCGAATCTGCGCCGGATGAATGAGCAGCCCGTCGGGAATCTCAAGGTAACCCAGATCCTGGGCGATCTCAGCGGACTCCATCATCGAGCGTCCGACCAGCGAAACCTTGCGGCCATTCTCAAAAGCCTGATCGATGGTCAGCTTGATGCGGTGGATCGATGATGAGAAGCAGGTGATGAACAGGCGGCGCTCGGCGCGGGAGAAGATTTCCTGAAAGCGCGCGCGGACCGCGCGTTCGCTGGGAGTGTAGCCCTTGCGCTCCACGTTGGTCGAATCCTGAAACAGCGCCAGGACGCCTTCTTTGCCGTACTCCGCAAAAGCGTGCAGATCGAAGAGACGGTTGTCAGTGGGCGTGGGATCGACCTTGAAGTCGCCGGTGTGAATCAGAGTGCCCAGCGGCGTGTGGATGGCCAGTGCCACGCAATCCACCAGGCTGTGGGTCACATGGATGGGATTGATGGTGAACGGGCCGATCTTGAAGCGTTCGCCAGGCTTGATCTCGTTGAGCACCGCATTGTCCAGCAGCCCATGCTCTTCCAGCTTGCCTTCCACGTAAGCCAGTGTGAATTCGGTGCCATACACCGGCACGTTCAGCTCGGAAAGCAGCCAGGGCAGCGCTCCGATGTGGTCTTCGTGGCCATGGGTCAGCACCACGGCCCGCACATGGGCCCGGTTCTCGATCAAGTAGGTGAGGTCGGGGACTACGATATCCACGCCGAGCAGTTCGGCCTCGGGGAACATGAGTCCGGCATCGATGACGATGATGTCATTCCCCCAGCGAATGGCCATGCAGTTCATGCCGAATTCGCCGAGCCCACCGAGAGGTACAACCTGTAGCTTTCCTATTGGCATCTGCAATCTTCGATGCTAGCACAGCTTGCGGCGTGAGATTTGCCGCTCCCCGGCGGGATCGGGCCGCTCGCGCCTATACTGGGAGAGACCCACCATGCGAAATGACGAACGGAAATCATGGCTCCGGCGGCGGCTGGAAGGCGCCATCCGAAGCGCATTCCTGAAGGCCTACGACACCATTAAAGTCGATCCCAAGAACTATCTCGACCATCTGCGGATGGCCTATCACCTTCCCGCGCTCACCTATGACGGCGTGTATTCGGTCAATCCCGAGATTCTCGATAGCATCGCCGAAGACACCATTCGCGCCCACATGCGCATGGCCGCCGCCGAAGGTGCGGGACTTGGACTGGGCGGGCTGTTCACCATGCTGCCCGACCTTGGGATACTGGCGGGAATTACCCTGCGTATGATTCAAAAGCTCAGCCTGCTTTATGGCTTTCCGTACAACACCGAGCAGGAGGAAGCCGAGCTGTGGGTGGCGGCTGCCAGCGCCGCCGGGGTCGATATCAGCCGCGAATTACTGGAGAAGCAGTTCGTGTCGAAGTTTGTCCCGCGCGTCATTCAGCGCATTGCGGTCAGCGCCAGCGCGGAGATTGTAGAGAAGTGGACGGCGCGACTGATCCCGCTCGTCAGTTCAGTGATCGGGGCGGGCTTGAACTACTACTTCGTGAAGATATGGGGCGAGCGCGCCGTGGCGCACTTCCGGCGGAGGCATCGGGAAATCCGGCAGGCGAAAAACGCGATTCCGCTACGGGCCAGCCAGAGCTAAGGAAACTTTGATTAAGTGTGATTTCTTGAAGGGGACGGCCTTTGAGGCCGTCCGTAATGCCGCAGAATCACTTCGGCTTCAGCCGCTGAGGGAAATGCTGTGACTTAAGCAGAGTCTCCCTAAGTGTTGGCCGGCTGCTCGGCGGCAATCGCCTCCAATTTTCGCCGGGCATTTCCGCGGCGGGTGCCAATAACCGTCATCCCGATTGGGATCAGAAAGAAGAGAAACCCAACTCGTCCGGCCGTGTTTACGGGCAGAACAGCCGCGCCGATGGCGCACAGCACTCCTAAAGCAGACATGAATCCACTCTCGATAATGCTGGTGTAGGTATCGAAGACTTCCAGCTGGTTCAAGTCCAATTCCTGCCTCTTGCTCAACGCATTGCAATACAGCAGAACGAAAATGAGAAAAACGGTCGCGTAGCCCAGGCCGTAAATGACCATTAGCAGGGGGGCTTGCTGCGGTTCCATCCACGGGATCATTCTCCCGCTCGCGTCGCGTATTTCATTGTGCCCGGTCACCTGGTTAAACAGGCCGACGAACACAAACTTCAGGGGATAGGTGTAGAACAGCATGACGAACAACAGTACGAAGTTCAGGGTGGCCGTGACGATGTCATCCAGACCATAGCGCCGAAAGAAATTGTGATGTAGCCACCAGACCTGGGCGAAGACGGCGAAACAGACCGCGAATGGCACAAAGCCGCGCATGGCGCCGAGCAAATCGGTAAACGTGCGTGGCACCTCCAGCGAAACCACCAGCAAGGTAAGCGAGAAGCCGAAGACCACGTCGCTGAAGGCCTCGATGCGCGAGACCTCGCGGCTGCGCGGACGAAATTCGGTGCCGGGACGGCTATCGCTGTGGGCGTGTTTCTCGGGCATGGGGTCTCGCTGAAACCGCTCTACTGTAGCGCGTCGGCGACAACCTGGGAAGGTGTCTCTGCGTTGAATTCGCCCTCCCACTTGGCCATCACCACCGCTGCCAGGCAATTGCCCAGTACATTGACCGCGGTGCGTCCCATATCCAGCAGTTGATCGACTCCGAGCAGCAGAAAGACCGGCTCGGTGGGAAGCCCGGTTGAGCTGGCCGTCGCCAGCAGAATCACCAATGCCGCTCGCGAGACGCCGGCCACGCCTTTACTGGTGAGCATCAGCGTCAGCATGATCATGAGCTGCTGTCCCAACGATAGATGGATGCCCGAGACTTGCGCCACAAAAATTGCCGCTACCGACAAGTAGAGCGAGCTGCCCGTGAGGTTGAAGCTGTAACCGGTGGGAATGACAAAGGCCACAATTTGCCGCGGGACGCCGATGGCCTCCATTGCCTCCATGGCGCGGGGAAGCGCTGCTTCCGAGCTGGCGGTGCCGAACGCAATCGTGACGGGCTCGGCGACTGCTTTGATAAAGGCCCGCAGCGGCACGCGGAAAATCAAAGCAATGGGCAACAAGACGGCGAGGATGAAGACGATCAGCGTGGCATACAGCGTGAGCAATAGCTTCAGTAGGCTGCCGAGGACGGCGATCCCCGTATGTCCCACAGTGTAGGCCACGGCGGCGCCTACGCCGAGCGGAGCCATATACATCACCAGGTTGGTGAACTTGAACATGGTTTCGCTCAAGCTCTCACAGAATGCCAGCATGGGGCGGCGCTTGGGCTCGCTGATCATCGCCAGAGCAATGGCGAAGATAAGGCTGAAGATGACCACTTGCAGCACTGCGCCGTCCGCCACCGACTTGGCAATGTTCTCGGGAAAAATGTGCAGGATGGTGTCCTCACCGCTGAGTTTGCTGACCGACGAGGTGTCGGCGCTTGTCGTGGCAGGCAGGTGAACGCCGACCCCGGCCTTGCTCAAGTTGATGGCCCCGAGCCCGAGAAAAATTGCGATTGTGGTGACGATCTCAAAGAAGATGATGGAGCGCAGTCCGAGCCTTCCCACCTGCCGCAGGTTGGAGTGACCGGCGATCCCGACTACTAAGGTGCCGAACAGCAGCGGTGCAATGATTGCCTTAATCAGCCGCAGGAAGATAAGCGCCAGCACGCGCAGATGGGTAGCGAGGTTCGGCAAGTCATGCCCAATCTCGGCGCCCAGCAGCATGGCGATGAAGATCCACGCGGTGAGCGTCCGCCGCAAACACCCATAGACCACCAGCGCGGCAAGCGTGATCCAGCGCAAAGCGACGAAAATCAGGGCGGAGGATGGGCCGCTCATCCGTGAGCAAAACAAGGCGGCCAACGCAGCAATGGCGGCAACGATAAGGGCGATGTTCTGGCGGCGATGGCTGGGGCTGACCATGATTTATCGCAGAATGTCCTCCAATTCCACGCCGCGATCGGTGCGCTGGTCGCGGTACTTCACGATCACCGGAGTGTAGAGTGACAGGCCCCACTCCGCAGCTTTGCCCTTGGTAATTGCACGCGAGCCGGGCACGACCACCGCGCCTTCCGGAACGCGAAGAGGTCCGGTGGCCGAGGCGCGATAAATCTCGCCCTTCACGGTATCGAACAGCGGCGTGGAGCGCGTCAGGATCACGCCCGCGCCCAGCACTGCGCGTGCGCCGACCTGCGTTCCCTCGTACACTCCGCAGTTGCCGCCGATGAGCACGTCGTCTTCGATAATCACCGGAGAGGCATTGATCGGCTCTAGCACGCCGCCGATCTGCGCCGCTGCGCTGATGTGTACGCGCTTGCCGACCTGCGCGCACGAGCCCACCAGGGCGTGCGAATCGACCATGGTGCCTTCGTCTACATAGGCGCCGACGTTAATGAACATCGGAGGCATGCAGACCACGGACGAGGCAACATAGGCCCCGCTGCGCACCGACGAACCGCCGGGAATGACGCGCACCTGTTCGCTGGCGGCGAAGTGGCGCGTCGGGTAGGTGTCTTTGTCGACGAAGGAGAGCACGCGCGGGTCGCCGCTCTCCGCCAGCTTCCCGATGCGGAAGCCGAGCAGGATGCCTTGCTTCACCCACGCATTGGTTAGCCAGACGCCGTTGGCCTTCTCGGCGGCGCGGATCGTGCCTGCCGTCAACGAATCGCGGAAACGCAAGAACGCTGTAGCGGATCCAAGGTCCTTCGTGGCGTCCTGCCCCATGGCGTACAGGCGCTCGATTTCACGCTGAAGTTCATGCATGGCGGGCAGTATACGCGTTGCGTGCGGCGCGCTCCAGCCCGCCTCGCCATCGCGGGACAAAAGTCCGGCCAAAAGCCAATATCATTGTGAGCTGTGATTTCTAGTACAGCAACGGCCACTTGTTTAGCTAGTCACCGGCTGGCTTTGCAGCAGACCTACCTGGGTGGCTACCTCTTCCAGCTTGGCACGGTTTTGTTTCTTCATGGGAACGATTGGCAGGCGATAGACCTCTTCGACGCGGCCCATCATCGCCAGCACGGCCTTCGCCGGGCCGGGATTGGACTCGATGAAGTTCGCCTGCATCAGTGGGAGATACTTGCGGAACAGTTGACGCGCGGTGTCCCACTCATTGGAGAGTGCGGCGCCGGTCATGCGCGTCATCTCCGCGGGGATCTCGTTGGAGGCCACGGAAATGATTCCAACACCGCCCAGCGCTATGACCGCGAGCGTAACCGCGTCGTCGCCGGAGAAAACCAGAAAGTCGTCGGGGACCGACGCGCACACTTCGGCGATCTGCGAGATGTTGCCGCTGGCTTCCTTCACGCCCGCGATGTGGGGAATCTCTGCGAGCCTGAGAAGCGTTGGAGTTTCAATATTGGTGCCGGTGCGCCCGGCAATGTTGTAGAGTACCAGCGGCTTGGTCGAGGCTTCAGCAATCGCCGTGAAGTGCTGATAAACGCCTTCCTGGGTGGGCTTGTTGTAGTACGGCGTCGCCGTCAGAATGTAATTGACGCCGGGGCGCGCCGACATCTCTTTGGTTCTCGCCACCGCCTCACGCGTGTTGTTCGAGGTCGCACCGGCCATGATGGGAACACGGCCGCCCACGGTCTCAATGGTCAGATCAATCACGCGCAGCCACTCGTCGTGCGACAACGTTGGTGTCTCGCCGGTGGTGCCGCAGGGCACGAGAAAGTCGATGCCCGACTCCAGTTGCCAGTGCACCAACTCGCGCAGCGCGGATTCATCGACGCTTTCATCCTGCTTGAAGGGAGTCACCAGGGCGGTACCGCATCCACGCAATCTCATGTCAGCAAGGATAAACCTCGGAGCAGTGAATCTCAAAAACGACGTTTTTCAAGACGAAGGACCCCAGGAGCACGGGGAAATTCTTTCACGCGGAGGACATAGAAGAAAACACTCTCACCCAGGAAACACCGAGGCACGGAGAAGATCAGATCTATGGTTTCCCCTGCGAGGTATTCGAGAATTGGCTGCATGATAATCCTGGGCGGACAAGAGTTGCTACCAGCCATCTGATGAATCGTTCTGGGGTTGAATCAGGGCACGACTTTTAGTCGTGCCGAACGACGCGCAACAACGATCAGGGCTTTAGCCCCTGCAAGAATCATGCCCTCAGGGGCTAAAGCCCAAGTTACGTTGAGTCCTTGCGGCACGGCTGAAGCCGTGCCCTGATACAAAGCGGATAATGAGATGGGTTAGATCGTTTCAGCCGTGCCCTGACATAAAACATTGATGAGATGTATTAGATCGGTTCTAATTCCGCGATCTTAAAGGAAAAGAAATGCCCTGTGTGTCTATGGCGATAGCCTTTCCTTCCATCGTCTCCGTAATGAAAAAAATTCCCGTGTTCTCCGTGGTGAAATCGCCCCTCATAACTGAGTGAAGATGTCCTTGAACTCGTAGAACCCGGTTCTACCGGCGATCCACTCCGCTGCAAGCACCGCGCCCTCGGCAAACGTTCGCCGCGACTTGGCCTCGTGCGTCAGTACTATGCGGTCGCCTGCTGAGTTCAGCTCCAGCGTGTGAATGCCGGTCACCTCGCCTTCGCGTTCGGACGTAATGCCGACTCGCACTCCGGATGCCTGTTCCAAAACGCGCCGCAGCGTCACAGCGGTTCCCGACGGCGCATCTTTCTTGTGAATGTGATGGATTTCGGTGATGTGTCCGCTGTAGTTGTGCTTCAACGCAGGCGCAGCCGCTTGCATGATCTGGTAGAAGAGATTCACGCCGTAGGAAAAGTTTGCGCCGAAGACAAATCCGGTTCCCGCCTGCTCGACTGCATGACGGACGCGCTCTATCTCGCCATACCAGCCGGTGGTTCCGACCACCATTGCGGTGTGGGCGCGCGTGCAGGCTTCCATATTCGCCAAAACCGCATCGGGCGCAGTGAAATCGATCGCCACATCGACGTTGCGCAGATGCTCGGTTGTGAGCCAAGCTGCGTTCAGGTTCACGTCGGCATCAATGCTCTCCACCTGGTGGCCACGCTCGCGCGCCACATCGGCAACCAGCAACCCGGTCTTGCCGGGCCCCAGCACTAGCAGGTTTAGCGAAGAATTGCTCAATCGAACACCTCGGGATCAACGTTGGCGAAAAATTTGGCGTGCAGCCGGCGCACGGCTTCAGGCACGTCGGCTTCGTCGATGACGAACGTCAGGTTGATCTCCGACGCGCCCTGCGAAATCATGCGCACATTAATATCACGAATCGCCTCGAAGATCTGCGCCGCGACGCCAGGCGTGTCCCGCAGGTTGTCGCCCACCAAGCACACGATCGCCTTGCGGCCGAAATACTTTACGAAGGCCAGTTTTTCCAGATCGGCAGCGATCTGCGGAATTGCTTCGTTGGAATCGACGGTCAGCGAAATGCTGACCTCGGATGTGGATACGACATCGACGGCGCAATGATGGCGGGCAAAAATCTCGAAAACCTTGGCCAGGAAGCCGTGCGCCATCAACATGCGGGCGGCAACAATCTCGACCACGGTGATGCGGGTCTTGGCGGCAATGGCTTTGAATAGCGAGTGCGAACGCGGCGTACGCGACAAGATGCGAGTGCCTTGATTCGACGGATTGCGCGAGTTCAGCACCAGCACCGGAATGTTCTTCTCGACTGCAGGCAGCACGGTCGCCGGATGCAATACCTTGGCGCCGAAGTAGGCGAGCTCAGCGGCCTCTTCGAAGCTGATGAGTTTGATGCGGCGGGCATCGGGACAGATACGCGGGTCGGTGGTTTTCATGCCGTCCACGTCGGTCCAGATCTCGATGCGCTCGGCGTTCAGGCCCGCGCCGACCAGGGCGGCGGAAAAATCGGACCCTCCGCGGCCGATGGTGGTGGTGGTGCCTTCCCGCGTGGCGCCGACGAAGCCGGCCATGATCGGTACCCTTTGTTGCTCGATCAGCGGCTGGACGCGGTCCTGCAAACGATCGTTCGTCTCTTCCACCTGAGGTACGGCGCGGCTGTGCTGGGCGTCGGTGACGATCACTTGGCGCGCGTCCACTAGGGTTGCGGGAATGTCGCGTGTCAGAAATGCAGCGGTAATGATCATGCTCGACAGCCGCTCGCCAAAGGAAACGACATAGTCAGAAGTACGCGGAGTGAGCTCGCCGACGGCCGAGATCCCGCGCAGCAGCTCTGCGAGTGAATCGAACTCGGAGCCCAGCTCGCCATGCAGTGCGGTATGCAGGCCCGTGCCCAGCAATTCGCCGGCAGTAACGTAGTGCCGCTCGCGAAGACTGCGGCAGATGTCGAGAGCCGGTGCGCGTTCGCCGCGACCAGCGGCTGCGGCCATCGCCAGCAACTGGTCGGTAACCTTGGCCATGGCGCTGACCACCACGAAGGGACGTTCGGCCAGACGCGATTTCACTATGCCGGCAACGCGATCGATGGCTGCCGCGTCTTCGACCGAAGTGCCACCGAACTTCATTACGATCACGGTCGCACCGCCATCCCACCCCAGCACATGCAAAATCGGCGTGCGCCGGGGGCCCCGGTTTCAAGTGGTGTTCCGTCCCGACACCGCAATGTCGCAACCGTTCTCGCCCGCTGCGATAATTCCCGGGTCACGACAGCAGACCCTGAACTTTCAGGAGTTCGGCATTAAGCAGCGCGGCTCCCGCCGCTCCGCGAATGGTGTTGTGCGATAGCACCGTGAACTTGTAATCAAGTACGCCACAAGGACGCAACCGGCCGACACTGACCGTCATGCCATTGCCGCGGTCCAGGTCAAAGCGCGGCTGTGGACGGTCGGGCGCGACGTCGTAAACAATCGGCTGGGCCGGGGCCAAGGGCAATTTGAGCTGCTGCGGAGTGGAACGGAACTGGTTGAACGTGGCGATAATTTCGTCGGCAGTAGCCTTTTGCTTGAGCTTCACTGACACCGACTCGGTGTGGCCGTCTTCCACCGCGACGCGATTGCAGTGCGCCGTCATGCTGAAGTTGGCGTCCTGCACATGATCGCCATCCAGACGGCCGAGGAGCTTGCGCGTCTCCTCTTCCATCTTTTCTTCTTCCTTGGCGATGTACGGAATCACGTTACCGAGGATGTCGAGCGAGGCCACGCCGGGATAGCCCGCCCCACTAACCGCCTGCATGGTGGTAACAAAGAGCGACTCGATACCGAACTTCTGATGCAGTGGCGCCAGCGCGACCACCAGGCCAATCGCCGAGCAGTTGGGATTGGTAACGATGTAGCCGCGCGAGTCTTTGCGCCAGCACTGCCGCTCGATCAAGGCGAGGTGATCGGCGTTGACCTCGGGAATGATGAGCGGAACATCTTTTTGCATGCGAAAGGCGCTGGAGTTGCTGACCACGGCGCAACCGGCGGCGGCAAACTGGGGCTCCAGTTCGCGAGCGAAGCCGGCGTCGAGCGCCGCGAAAATGACTTGCGGCGCGCCCTCGGGCGCGGCGTTCGAGACCGTCATCTTGCGCACACGCTCAGGGATTGGGGTTTTCAGACGCCAGCGCACTGCCTCGCCATAAGCTTGTCCGGCGGAGCGATCGGAGGCCGCCAGCCACGCCACCTCGAACCAAGGGTGAGCTTCCAGCATCTGGATGAAGCGCTGACCAACCACTCCGGTAGCGCCAAGAATTCCGACAGGGATTTTCTGCTGTGACATTTTGGTATGAAAAATCAAGTTATATCACGTCTGAGCCTAGCCAAGGGCAGGCTGCAGAGTTGTTGGCAGTCTTGGCAGAGGCGGCCTTGGTTTGGACCATTCCTCAGCGTTTGCAAGGAATGAGTCGCAAGAGTGCAACAATCTCGCGTGCAATCTGTTCGGCCGTCTTGGGCCCGGCGTTCACGATGAGTCCGGCTCTTCGATAAGACGGCAAGCGCTGAGCGTGGAGCGCATAGAATGCATCGGCATCTTCCGCCAGCGGCCTGGGATTGTCCGGACAGCGCGCGCTTGCCGCGCGGCAGCGGTGCAGCAATTGCTCCACCGCGACGTCGAGGAACACCACATGGGCCCGATAGGCTCGCAGCAGGTCGGCATTCTGCGGCTGAACGAAGGTGCCACCTCCTAGCGCAATCACGGTGGGAGCGGAGGCCGATTCAAGCACGGTGTGCAAAGCGTCGGTTTCAAGCTCGCGAAAGCCGGGCTCGCCATGGCGTTCGAAGATTTCGCGGACGCGCAACTTCTCGCGGCATTCGATCTCGTAGTCGAGATCGCAGGAAATCCAGCCGAGAAGATTTCCCAGAGTGCGGACCACCGTGCTTTTGCCTGCCGCCATGAATCCGGTAAGGGCAACAATCTGGGGGAAAGGGACTGGTTTGCCGGGTTTAGGGTCCGCACACATGTAGGTAGATAGTCGACGGCGCTGATCTAGCAGGCGGCGCAAGTTCGATGGAATGGCGAAGGTTGCGAGGAAATTCTAACATCGAAGCGCGATAGCGCGGCGGAGGCATGGGACGCCAGAACTAGCGTAGAAGGCTGGCAACCGCCCCCAAGGCTTTCTACGTCAGATGTGGTAGTGCCATGCGACCCACGGGGGATGATCGCCAATCCAACATCGGATACTGTTTGCGTCATGCAACTCATTCAGATTGGCGAAGTCAAGCAGAAGACAGTTCTGGAGCTGGTGCAGGAGATGGCGGCACGTCAGCTGACGGAAATCGAACAACTGAAAATTGCCGCTCAGAACCGATCGCGAAGCCGGCATTCTGGGCAGGTCCGGGTGCGCTGCAGTTCCGCAAAGCGACTGAGCTAATCGGGGGAAGACTGCGCGCCGTATCCGGGCTACCGTTGCGGAACTCCGGTAAGAACGATTCTCGTTACACCCTCATTCCTGGATTTCTATCGCTCCTACCCTCCTGGTCAAAAATATAAAACCACGACCAGCAGTGGCCTGGGCCTTGATCTGGATTGACCGCACGGACTCTGCGATTTAGACAAAGACACGCCTGTGGAATGCTTCCGCCCATATCGAATCCGGCGGCGAAGCGGGGCACCAACCCTGGAAATGCTGTACCATCCGAGCGAGGTGTAGCAATGTCATTTCGTAATGGAGACAAGTCCCGGGAACACCGGCTGCGCAAGGCCAAGCAGAAGAAACGCGAAAGTGCTCGCGAGCTGGACAGCAAGAACGAGGCGAACGCCAAGGCGGCCGCAGGCACATCGGCAAAGCCGCAGGGCTGAGTCGGCCGAAGCTTCTCGGAGTTACTGGGTGGCTAGCTTCGCGTATTCGGCTTTGGCTTGCTCCAGGAAAGGGACGTCGGGGTCGGCGTCTTTCCAGAGCGCAAAGAAATCCTGATATGACTTGCGAGCGGCTTGCTGGTCGCCGATCATCGCTTGAGCTCTCCCGAGCTGCAAATGCGCAAGAGCGCCCAGCGCGAAATTTCCAATAATCCCGCGGTGGTCGAGCATCTTCTGGAACTCAACCGCCGCCTGCTGTCCCTGGCCCGCTTGCAGGTACGCCTGTCCCCGAATGTACACCGGGTACAGACTCCCAAAAGCTGCGACGCCCGCAGTTGTGCTGCCCAGTTCATAAGGCGTTGTAACTTTCAGAATATCGATCACCTCGCTCGGGTTGAACTTTCCCAGCTCGATTGCCGCCCGGATGGTCGGAAGCCAATAGTTCTGTGTCATCGTATCCAGAGGGAGCTCGTGGTTTAGCTTGTCAACCAGCTTTTGGGCCCTTCCTGCGTCTCCTGCGCGTGCCAGCGCAAGCGCCGCTTTGACTTCCACATCAGGCTCGGTGTTGAGCGCCAATGCCTCTGCCGCCCGTTGCCGAGCCCCGACGGAATTGCCGGTCTCGGCCTCTCGCAAAGCTTCATTAGCTCTCCATTCCGCCGCTGCTTCCTGAACTTCGGCGTGCTTTGCCGATTGCACCGCTCCTGCAGAAAGCTGACGTGCCTTGGCGATGCGGCCATAGTACGCTTCGGTATCGGACTGGGCCGATAGCAACCGGTCCTCCTCGCCCGGCCTGCCCATGGCCCATGCCAACTGCTCTTGCATGGCAGCATTGTCACCCCGAAGAACCGCCAGCGAGTAGGTCAGCTCGCGCAAGAACGGACTATCGTCCCTCCGGCGTGCTTGTTCGAGGAGAGCTTGGGCGTCGTCCAGCCGATTCAAGCAAACGTACACACCTATCAGGTTGTAATCGGAATGTCCGGACAGCCGAATTCCTTCCAGCATTTCGATTTCAGCTTTCTTGTAGCGACCTAGCTGAGTGTAGATAAAACCTAAAGTGGCGTGTGGCTTGGGATCCTCTGGGTAGGTCTGTATCCACTCTGAATAGGTCTCGATGGCCTTTTCCATCTGCCCGGTCACCAGCATGTAATGATATCCCTCGAATTGCAACTGCTCCCGCTGGCTTACCCGGTCGCGCAGTTCATAGGCTTTATTAAGGTTCTCAATCTCCGACTTGGTATCGCCGAGATTGTGGTAAACCGCTCCCAGAGAAGCGTACGCGCGAGCAAAGTTTGGATCCATTTCCAGCGCGCGTTTAAGGTATGGAATAGCGCTGGCCTGCGACAACATCTTCTGAGCTTGGGTAAACGCCACGAGGGCTTCCAGCGACGAGGTGGTAGCTCTTTCCAGTGGCGTGTTGAACTTTTCCACGGAGGGCCGCGATTCCCCCAGCTTCTTGCGCAACTGGTTGCCCACTTCCCCGAGCACCTTCACCACCTGGTTGCGGTCTTCCGCCTCTGCCACGGCACTGGCGATGCTGTCCCCTGTCTGACAGTTCGTCGCCTTCAGAGTAATCAGGTAATGATCTCCAATCGCGGCGATTGAACCTTCCAGTAATAGCTTGCTGTTATTTCGCAGGCAGACCTCAGCCGCGACCTCTTTTGTGATCCTCTGGTCCGCTGGGCGGTTCATCAACCTCATCGTTTCAATCACTTTGCGCTCGGAAAGCACGGTCAATAATGGCGACTGCTCCAACTGAATGGCTAGTGCCTGCTTCAACGTGTCATTAAACGCCGCGTCGCCGGTCGTGTTGTTGAAGTCGGCCAGCACGATGGTGTCTTTTTCGGTCAGCGCGCTGGCGCGTTGCGAGTGCCAATAGACGATGCCGGCAATCAAGGCGATAACCATCACCGTAACCAGCGTAAGCCGGAGCCAATTGCGGGGTCGCGTTGTAGCAGGCACTGAAGCGACGGCTGGTGCGAGCTCAACAGCGACGGCGGCCGGAGCGGAAGAGGCGACAATGGCCGGGGTTGCGACTTCGGAGGGTAAGAGAGCGGTAGCCTTGCCGGGGTCAACCATCGCAACGGGCGCGGCGCCGGCAGTAGCGGGCAAGGCGCTGCGCAGTCCGGACTGGGACTCAACCACGGTGGGCTGCGCTGCAATGGTCTTCGCGCTGACCGGCGCGAGGAAACGGTAGCCCTTGCGGGGAAGGGTCTCCACATAGACCGGATTATCTGTATTGTCGCCCAGCACGGTGCGGATCTGCTTGATGCACTGGTTCATCCCGTGCTCGAAGTCGACGTAGGTTTCGCCTCCCCAGACTTGCTGCCGGATTTCCTCCCGAGTGACGATTTGTCCCGAACTGCTAGCCAGCAAAGCCAGAATCCGAAACGGTTGTGGCGAGAGTTTCAGAGGGATGCCGTTCTTGCGCAGTTCTTCGGTAGCGAGGTTCAACTCGAAGCTTCCGAAGCGAAGTAGTTTCTGCGTGGCGCCCAAGAAACAAACCTGAGTAAACGGATTGGGCGCGATTATATACCCCCAATTCCCCTGCCGAGCATTCTTTTATTTGATGACATCGGGTGTTAACTCCCAGCCGCTCAATCGCTTGGCCGCTGACCCGGAACTTACCTCCAAATGATCTCGCAAGTATTGATCGGGCGGGCGCGGCGGCGCATTGTGCGCTCATGAAAGCGAGGTTCACACCTATGAAAACCGATCTACGGGAACTGTACCAAGGCGCGCAGACCTTATTCCGCGCTTTCTGCTACCTGCAGCCCCGGATGGAGAGTGCTGGGACGCAGCCGCAACCGATGAACGCCGAGACCTTGGCCGGGTGTGTCTTACACGCCTGCATGGCGAAGCTGATGGGTGAGATTCGGCAGCACAGGACAGGGTCTCGCATGGGGTTGACGGTCTGATGGGCCGTTTCTCCATATCCACGCGAACGTTACGGTTCGCACCACCGCAACCTGGCGCCGCTGGGGTTCGCGTCGCCCTTGCTCCGGAAGCCTGACGGACATTTCACGGACCAAACCGGCCCCAGGCCCAAGCAGTGAAATTCAATCAATACTTTAAGGAGAAAAGACAATGAAAAACACTATGAACACAATGAAACTCGGATTGGGAACGGTCGCATCGGCGCTGCTTTTCGCCGCGTTGGCGGTGGCCCCAGCACGGGCACAGAACCCGCCTCCGGGATGGATCTTCCAGTTAGCCGGCCCGGGCCAAGGCGTGCTGTCAAACTATCAGGAGTACACAGCTACCTTTACCGCGGACTCGAACCTCACTTATGTATCGTTCGCATTCCGCGAGCAACCAGCGTTTTTCGCCTTTGACGATGCGTCGGTGGTCGACTTGACCCATCCCAACGGCAATATGCTCAACGACGCGGGCTTTACCAACGCCCAGGTGGGGCAGACTGTCCCGACCGGCTGGGGGCGCTGGATACAACCCATCGATACGTCGTTTATTGGTCTGGTCAGCAATGGGCCAGGATCCAGCTGTGCTCCCAACCAGGGCGGTCCCCTCAGCGGGGGAAACTTCTGGTGCGATGGCTCCGTTCAGGGCTATGACGCCCTGTGGCAGGCACTCAACACCCACCCCGGGGACAGCTACCAGGTCAGCTTCTACCTAGGCGACAACTCGGGCGAAGTCCCGGTCGACCCCAGTATCGACATGTTTGCCTATGCCGGCGACTCGCTGCCGAACGGCACGGAAAACCTTCCCGAGCCTTCTTCGCTGGCCCTGTTCGGTACAGGGGTGCTTGGTGTGGCCGGCATGATCCGCCGCAAGCTGAGCCCGTAGTCCTAACCACTCCGAGGCCGCTCGCCCCAGCGGCCTTCGCTCATGTCCCCGCGACGCCACCGTTCGCACCACGCATCCTGGCGCCGCTCAGCCTTTGAACTTTCGCTAAAGCCTTATGGCCAAAGGAGGTCATTATGAAAAACCAAATTCGTATCGCTACCCTATCGTTGCTCGCCCTTGTCTGCCTGGCGCTGGCCGCCGTTCCTGCCTCCGCTCAACAGATGAATCTCTACGACAACGGTCCGGCAAACGGCAACGTTAATGCTTGGACCATTAATAGCGGCTACAGCGTCAGCGACAGCTTCGCTCTGACCTCAGGCAGCGGAAACGATTCCCAAGTCAACGGCGCAGGGCCCTTGGCGGCCCGTGTCGGCAACGAACTCGAAAACGTCTCATTCAGTGCGTGGGTCTCGCCGGGCGATACCCTCACCTCGGTTGGGGTACAGATAGGCACCTCAGCGTTCGATAACTCGCTGTTTGACGGAATTGTCAGCCTGACCCAGGCGAACTGCTCCGCGAATGGTTTCGGATTCAACGTTTGCACCGAGACCGGCAACTTCAATGGCCCGACATTGGCCAACGGAAATTACTGGTTAACGTTGGGCCACGCGACCGACACGGCCGATAGCCCGGTTTACTGGGATGAGAACTCCGGCGTAGGTTGCCAGTCGTCCGGTTGTCCTTCGCAGGGGCAGGCGAGCGGAATCGGCTCTATTCCTTCGGAAGCTTTCGACCTTTCGGGAACGACCGTTTCCCAGGGGTCGACCCCAGAACCGAGCACCTTGTTGCTGTCTGGCACGAGCATCTTAGGTTTAGCTGGTTTGCTCTGGCGCAGACTTAGTCCTTAATCCCCTCGACGGTTTAGCTGGTTTGCTCTGGCGCAGACTTAGTCCTTAATCCCCTCGACCACAGAGGCCGCTCCCTAGGCAGCGGCCTCGTTCTTGAGAGCGCCTGGATCAATGAGCACCCGTTCAATCAGTGAGCTTGCAGTGCCAGAAATCAGGCCGCCTTCTTCCATTCGGTGAAACAGCCGCAGAAAAGAATGGCTCCTCAGGTAGGACTCGAATCCCCGCATCAACGTACATTCAACAAGATAGAGAGCAACAGATGGCAGTTTTTAACGACCTTAGTACACGGTAAGCAATCGCAACGGCAGGTGAATGGCAGGTGGAACGGGTGGAACACGGGGGCAGCGGCGGTGCGCCTTAACCAACGGCCCTACCACCCAAGGTTTTTCGTGACAAAACCGCCTCAAACGTCTAGGATACGCTCCGATATAATGAAATCTAGGACTCGTCCATGATTCGCAACGCCAAAGACCTCTCGCCCGACCAGAAGACCGTTCTGGAAAGCCTGCTCGGACGCCGCATACTGGCAGATGAGGCTATCAGCGTCCGCGCTATTGAGCCCCCTGCCCTCTCTGAGCAGCGGCGGCAAGAGCAATCCGGGCAGCTGAGGAAGTATTTCGCCGAAGTGGATTCCCGCCGCAAACCAGGCTCCGCAGAGGAAGCCGACGAAATCCTCACCGAGGCCATCAGAAGCACCCGTCCCAGCTATCGCCCGCACCAGTGAAGATCGTCCTCGATACGACGATCTTGGTTCGAGCCAATGAGCGCTCGCACGGTCTCGCCCGTGAATTGCTATTGAACGTCGTTGACAGCAAACATACGCTATTGCTTTCAAACGAGATGCTGCATGAACTCGCCAGGGTTTTGCGTTATCCCCGCTTACCAGCGTTCTACGACCTGACCGAGAGCCTTGTTTTCGACTACGTCAATTTCCTCCACCGAGCCTTGGAAATTGTGGAGCTGAACCCTCTTGTAGCCTCACCCATCCGGGATGTAAACGACATCATCGTTATGCAGACGGCCATCATCGGCGAGGCAGACATATTGTGCACAAAGGACAGTGATTTCTTCGAGGACCCTGCCAGGGAATATCTGAGCAAGCTGGGAATCGCCGTTCTCGACGACATTTCCCTGATACATCGCTTGCGCTCCTGACGATCAATTTCTCTTAGTTCGAGACAGCGGGCGGTGGCAGGGCAGTATCTCATCGAGCGGTAGCTCTCCCTGGGCACTGGAGCTTTTGAGCTTGTAGCCACGAATGAACGTGAGCCGGTCGCCGTTGAACATATACCGGATATTCACGAAATACAGGCCATCCACTAGGCTCTCATAAAGGAATTCGCGCTCCAACAGTTGCCGCAACCCGCGGCGGTAGGTTCGCTCGGGGATGTCGAGGCCGAGTGTTTTCGCCAGATGCCACGACAGGGCAATCTCATCGCTATTCGGTTTTTCTTGTAGCTGCCGGTAGACGGTGAATTCGTGCAATTCGGAGATGCGCCTGCCTGCAACATCTGCGGTTCTCTAATGGTACGTGGCGGAACCTGCTACCGCTGCATGACGTGCGGAAGTACAAGTGGGTGCTCGTAGCAGTGCAGTCCCCATTGTAATTCATCCCTATACAGGGTAGATTTATAGCACCATGCATGCTGCAGAATTTACCGTGGCTGAAGCCTCCTGGGTGACGGGTTTATCCGTGAAGGCAGTCAATAAAGCGATTGAGGACGCCGCTGTGCCAGTTCGAACCGTTCGCGCAGGCGGAGCGCGTCGCCGTTTTGTCCCCTATGCGAGCCTGCTCTGCCTGCAGCTTCATGCAGAGGGTCTGAAGCGGCTGCCGTTGCAGATGCGAAGGGAAGTGTTTCGCCGAGTGTTGAACGAGCCACAGCAGAAGCAACTAAAGTACAGCGATGCGCTAATCATTAATGTAGGGGGAGCGAGGGGGAAAATGAGCAGCAGGCTTCGGAACCTCGAGAAGGCCTCAGGCACGGTCCAATCTGACCCAGAGATTATGGGGGGCACGCCTGTGTTTCGTGGGACGAGAATTCCCGTTTACCTGGTGGCCGACATGATCGAACAGGGGACTCCGATCAACGAGATCCTGGAAGGGTACCCTGCGCTGACTCGCGAGATGGTGGAGTTCGCGTCCATCTACGCGTCTACCCATCCACGGCGTGGCCGGCCGCCGATACCGCCATGGTCTGGAAATAAACCGGTAGGGCGCAAGAAGGGCAAGTTGGGATGCGTGGCGTAAAATTCGACTCGCTAGCCGAAAAAGAAGGATAATGACGGCATAGGGGTGCCAGGGTATGACGATCCAGATCGAACTTAACCCGGAAGTGATGGAGCGGCTTGCTGCGGAAGCCGAAGCGGAAGGCATTGCGTTGGAAGAGTATGCGGAACGCCTGCTGCGGGAGGCGATTGCCACCCACGCCGAGCCCCAAGGGCAGCTTTCTGTTGCAGAGCTTCACGCCATGCTCGCCGGAATCGCGGAGGGTTCAGAGAAGTTGCCGAAGGTGCCAACCTCGGCATTCACCCGCGAGAGCTTTTACGAGGACCGCCGCTGAAAATGGCCGACACGCGCTACTTGATTGACAGAAATATCCTGATCCGCTGGGGTGCAGCCCAGTGATCCTGATTATAAGTCGTTGAGTCTGCTCTTGAGGCGCTAGCCGACCAAGGAGCGGTCCTCTGCTTCACCTCACAGAACGTCGCTGAGTTTTGGAACGCCTGCACTCGACCAGCCGACCAAAATGGATATGCATTGTCACCGCAGGAGACCGACCGGCGCGCACGGTTATTTGAGTCGCGGCTTCGCCTTCTCGCGGATAACCTGGCAATTCATCAAGAATGGCGCCGTTTAATCGTGACGCATAACGTGTCAGGAGTTCGAGTTCACGATGCGCGCCTGGTTGCCGCGATGCGGGTGCACGGGGTGAAGCGCATTCTAACGTTTAATCAGAAGGACTTCGCTCGCTTCCTTGACATTGAAGCCATCCACCCCGCGGCCATTTCCTGATTCTCTCCTAGATTCCTGCTCCTGATCCCTCTTGGCCAGCATGATGGCCAGCCATGAAGCCCAAGGCCGCATGCCTCGGGTCAGTGCCGCCGCTTGGTTGTCAAGTACCTCGCCGCACCACTCTCGCAATCAATCGCACATTCTCAATAAGGAGGCTTAATGCCATGCAGAAGGTTCTGCTGATTGGATATCTCGGCCGTGATCCTGAGGTGAAGTACAGCCAACAGGCAACGGCCATCGCGCAGTTCTCAGTCGCCACCACGGAACGATGGAAGGACAAGGGCAGCACGCTGCAAGAACACACGGAGTGGTTTGCCGTAAAGGCCTTCGGCCGCCGTGCCGAGGTCGTCGG
>Ga0182013_10000751_pt1 | contig 45061 bp, 35 predicted proteins | sample 612S2MmetaG_FD_120487 | JGI IMG/M metagenome (GOLD analysis project Ga0182013, IMG submission 120487) | Permafrost microbial communities from Stordalen Mire, Sweden - 612S2M metaG | ecosystem: Environmental > Terrestrial > Soil > Wetlands > Permafrost | place: Sweden: Stordalen | collected... | reverse complement strand
GGACACGGCCAAAATCCCCGGGCTCGGGCTTTCGCCGATCGGGCCGGGGGGCGCTGGTCCGGCCATGGCGCCAAAACCCAGCGGAAAATCGGCGGCCAGTGAGCAATTGGACACCACGCCAATCGGCGCGATCAACGGCCCCGCCGCGTCGCCGCAGGAAACGGCGGCGACACTCAAGGCGCTGGCGACGCGCGGCGACGCGTCCGCTCAATATGAGTTGGGCGTTCGGTATTCAGACGGCCGGGGGCTTGTCCGCGACAGCAAGGCAGCCGCGCAATGGTTCGAGAAAGCAGCGGACCAGGGCCTCGCCCCAGCCCAATACCGGCTCGGCTCCTATTACGAAAAGGGCATTGGGGTCGAGCGCGACTACGCCAAGGCGAGAAGCTACTATCAGCAGGCGGCGGAAAACGGCAATGCGCGGGCCATGCACAATCTCGCCGTGCTCTTCGCCGAGGGCAACGACGGCAAGCCCGATTACGCCGCCGCTTCCGAGTGGTTCCGCAAGGCGGCCGACTTCGGCGTGCGCGACAGCCAGTATAATCTGGCGATTCTCTACGCCCGGGGCCTTGGGGTCGGCCAGAGCATGACGCAATCCTATATGTGGTTCGCCATCGCGGCGGCGCAGGGCGACCAGGACGCCGCCAAAAAGCGCGACGAAGTGGCGACGAGGCTCGACTCCAAGGATCTTAGCGCCGCCAAAAGCCTGGTTGACGGCTTTAAGCCTCGCCCGCTGAAGTCCGAGGCCAATGAGGTCACGCCCCCGAGAGGCGGTTGGGAGAATATCAAGGTTCAGGACATCAAACCCGCCCCGAAACCCGGCGGCGCTCCGTCGGGCAAGGCGAAGATGTCGCAACTCTAGGCGCAAAGACGTTAGAGTTCCGAGGATATCAACGCCCATGCTTCAAAGAACCATGATGGACGAAGCTTAAGAGCGAGAAACGCTTTCCGCGCGGGAACCGGTTGAACAAGGCCGCGCCGATCGGCTTGGCCGCCCGGTTCAAATTCGCGCGGGTCGGACCCCGATGCGCCTTAATTTCGTTCGCGAGAAGAGGCTCTCCGCCTTTCCGAACGGATCTTGGACGCGCGCGCATCGCTTCACCATGCTGCCCTGCCCCCTTTGTCAGGCGACCGAATCACCCTCGAAATTTGGAATCCCATCCGCGTCGAATGGTTGACGAGCGTCGTTGAGCACAGCGCGCGAGTCCGCGCGTACTGGTCGGAAGGGCGTGTCGCGGCGGCCAGCCGCCCGCTTCATGACGCCCGCTCCGGCGTCTACAAACGCCCGGACGGGCCGACACGCAATAGCTGTTATAAATTAAGGGCCCGTGCCTCCCGCGGGAGGTTACAGCGACTTTGCGGCATGATAAGACCAGCGTGTGCTTAAGGGTATTTGCGTACGTACTCGCATAAATGATTCGCCGGACGCCATGAAATGCGGGCGTCCGAAACTTCGACGCAACGCGCAAATCGACGGGTGAAGCGATTCACCCGATGTGCGGTAGCGTGGAAATTTGGACATCCCCGCCGCGAGGCGTGAACAATTCTCCCGGGTCGGCCGATCGCGGCGAATCGCATGGCGGCTTGGCCGCGACAAGATAAACCGAACTGGCGCCCGAAGCCGCGCCCCTCCTGCCACGACGGACAACAAAATGCACGGAATGCAAAGCAATACGGCGAAAGACGAAGTATGCGCGCAAGCTCTTGGCGAGCGTCTTCGACAAAAGACGGCTCTGATCGGCGTGATCGGGCTTGGCTATGTCGGATTGCCGATTTGCATCGCGGCGGGCGAGTCGGGCTCGAAGGTGCTGGGTTTTGACGTGGACCCCACCAAGCCCGAGGCGCTGGCCCGAGGCGAGAGCTACCTCAAGCACATTCCCGACGAACGCATCGCGCCCCTGATCGCTTCCGGCCAATTGACCGCGACGACGGATTTCAATCGTTTATCCGAGCCGGACGCTCTTTTGATTTGCGTGCCCACGCCGCTTACCGCTCACCTCGATCCCGATTTGTCATTTATTATCTCGACCGGCAATGCGATCGCTCCGCATCTACGGCGCGGCCAGCTCGTCGTTTTGGAATCGACGACCTATCCGGGCACGACCAAGGAAGTTCTGCGTCCCATTCTGGAAGCGGGCGGCCTTGTGTGCGACCGCGACTTCTTCCTTGCATTTTCGCCAGAGAGAGAGGATCCCGGCAATCTGGAATTCTCCACCTCCCGGATACCCAAGGTCGTCGGCGCCGACAGCCCGGAGGCGCGGGATCTAGCGGCGTCCCTATATGACCATTTCGTTCCCTCGACGGTGAAAGTCTCGTCGAGCGCGGCGGCCGAGGCGTCCAAGCTGACGGAAAACATTTTCCGCGCGGTCAACATCGCTCTCGTCAACGAATTGAAGCTCGTTTATGGAGCAATGGGCATTGACGTTTGGGAGGTGATCGAAGCGGCCAAATCGAAGCCTTTCGGCTTCATGCCGTTTTATCCTGGACCCGGGCTCGGCGGTCACTGCATACCGATAGACCCGTTCTATCTCACCTGGAAGGCGCGAGAGTTTGGGGTCACCACGCGCTTCATCGAGCTCGCCGGCCAAATCAACTCGAGCATGCCTGTGCATGTGGAAGAGGCCTGAATGGCGCTCGCATTCTCGTTCTCGGCGTAGCCTACAAAAAGAATGTGGATGACACGCGCGAGAGCCCGGCGCTACGGCTGATGGAAATGATCGAGGCGCGCGGGGCGGAAGTGCGGTTTTACGATCCGTTTGTCAGCGTGATCCCCGAGACACGCGAACACAAGGCGCTTTCGGGCCGCCGATCGGAAGCCTGGGATATCGCGGTGATCGAATCCTACGACGCGGTTCTCGTCGTGACGGATCATGACGAAGTGGACTATGCCGCGCTCGCCAAGCACGCGAAGCTCGTCGTCGACACGCGCAACGCCTGCCGCCGCGCGGGCGTGACGAGCGCCAACGTTGTTCCCGCATGAAGACGCGTCGCGGATCAACCGCCGCGGCGACGAAGCCGCGACAAGCCATCGGGGGCCGTCGGGAGTCGTTCCCCTCGGCGCGGACCTGGGTTTCGTCCTAAACCATGTGCGGCATCAACGGAATCTTTGCCTATCGTCCTGGCGCCGATCCGATTGATCGCGGCGAGCTCGCGCGCACGCGCGACCACATGACGAAGCGGGGTCCCGACGACTTTGGCGAATGGGTCTCGCCGGAGGGAAGCATAGGCTTTGGCCATCGGCGTCTGTCGATCATAGACCTTTCGCCGGCCGGCGCTCAGCCCATGACCAGCGCCGACGGCAAGTTTACCGTCACCTTCAACGGCGAGATTTACAATTATCAGGCGTTGCGGCGCGGTCTCGAGACGCGCGGCTTTGTGTTCAAGAGCCATTCCGACACGGAAGTTTTGCTGCATCTATACGCGTTCAAGGGCGCCGCGATGGTCGGCGATTTGTGCGGCATGTTCGCCTTCGCCCTTTGGGACGCGGAGCGGCGCGAATTGTTCCTGGCTCGAGACCCCTATGGAATAAAGCCGCGATATTACGCCCACGAAGACGGGACGTTCCGCTTCGCGTCCACGGTCAAGGCGCTTCTCGCCGGAGGCCGGATCTCTCGGGAGCCCGACCCCGCCGGCGTCGTCGGATTTTATTTGTTCGGAAGCGTGCCCGAACCATTCACGACGTATCGATCGATACGCTCGCTTCCCGCGGGCGCCACGATAACGGTCAGCGCCGCGGGGGTCGGCGAACCCAAGAGCTATTTTTCCATTCCAGGCGTCCTGAAGGAGGCTGAAGCGAAAGCTCGATTTGAACAATCGGACGATCCGTCGACCTCCTTTCGGGAAGCGATGCTGGATAGCGTCCGACGCCATCTCGTGGCGGATGTGCCGGTTGGCGCCTTTCTTTCCGCCGGCGTCGACTCGGGATCCCTGGTCGGGCTCATGCGGGACGCCGGCCAGTCCCAGATCGAAACGATAACGATCGCATTCGAGGAATTTCGCGGCGCCAGTTCGGACGAGGCGCCCTTGGCCGAACGCCTCGCCCAATATTACGGGACCAAACACACCACGCGGCGCGTCGACGCGGCCGAATTCGCACGTGATTTGCCGGACATCTTCGCGGCGATGGATCAACCGAGCGTCGACGGCGTCAATACCTGGTTCGTGAGCAAGGCGGCGCATGAAATCGGGCTGAAGGTCGCCATTTCCGGGGTGGGCGGCGACGAGCTGCTCGGCGGCTACACCACCTTCGAAAGCCTGCCGCGCTTCGTCGGATGGCTTGGCCGTCCGTCGCGAACACTGGGAGTGCGCGAGGCCTATGAACGCGCGTTCGCCACCGCGCGCAAACTCGGCATGCGCATGCATCCCAAGGCGGCCGGACTTTTGAGATACGGCGGCGACATGCCCGGCGCCTATCTTTTGCTCCGCGGGCTATTCCTGCCCTCGGAACTCGGCGAAGTTCTCGACGACTGGGATTTCACGCAACAGGGATTGACGCGATTGGACCCGCTCGGGCGCCTCGCCAACGCGCTAAAGGATGGCCCAAGCGCGCCGTTCGGCATGGTCGCGGCGTTCGAGTCATGCTTCTATCTGCGCAACCAGCTCCTACGCGATACGGATTGGGCCGGCATGGCTCACTCGTTGGAGGTTCGCACTCCTTTCATTGATAGTCGATTGCTTTGCGAAGCCGCGCCGATCTTGGCCCGCGACGACCTGCCGAGCGGCAAGAAGCTGCTGGCGGCCGCGCCGACTCGGCCGCTTCCGGCGGAAATCCTGAACCGGAAAAAGACGGGATTTGGGATGCCGTTACAGGCATGGACGCGAAAGGCCCTTTTAAGCGACGAGCGCGACGAAGCGGCCAAGGGCGGCGGCCACAAGATAGATAAAGCGGCTTGGAGCCGCTTTTGGGCTCGACGCGTCTTGCGGATGTCCACGAGCGCCTAAGACGACAGCAACGATAGAAATGAAGGATGGGGAATGGCGGCGGCGCGACCACGAACGATAGACTGCATAGTCGGCGCGCGTCCGAACTTCGTGAAAATCGCGCCGATCATGCGCGCGATTCGCGCCCGCGGAGGCCTCGCGGCGCGGCTGACACACACCGGCCAGCATTACGACGTAGCGATGAACGCGGTCTTCTTCGAAGAGCTGGGAATCCCCAATCCCGAAATCAATCTGGAGGTCGGTTCGGGAAGCGGCACGGAGCAGACGGCGCAAGTGATGTTGAAACTCGAGCCTGTCCTCATGGCGCGACGGCCCGATCTTCTCCTTGTCGTCGGCGACGTGAATTCGACCGTCGCCTCCGCGCTCGTCGCCGCGAAGCTTCGCATTCCGCTCGCGCATGTCGAGGCGGGCCTGCGCAGCAACGACAGAACCATGCCCGAGGAAATCAACCGCCTCGTCACGGACCGCCTTTCCGATCTCCTCTTCACCACCGAACGCGCGGCGATCGACAATCTTTTGAAGGAAGGCGTTTCGCCGGAAACCGTCACCTTTGTCGGCAACGTCATGATCGACACGTTGCACGCCTGTCTCGAAAGAGCCGCGCCGGCGAAAACGACGCTCGAGGAAATCGGCGCGGCGCCGGATATTGTCGCGGACGCGCTGAAAAATGGTTTCGGCTTCGTCACGTTGCATCGTCCCTCCAACGTCGATGACCCCGAGAAACTTGGCGGCCTGCTGAAGGCGCTGGCCACGATCGCGGAGCGCCTCCCGCTGGTTTTTCCGCAACATCCGCGCACGAGGGCGGTGATCGAAAGCGCCGGCCTCGCTCGACTGTTGATTGACTCCAGGATCGTCGTCGCGCCGCCCGTCAGCTATTTGCAAGCGATCGGCCTGATGCGCTCTTCGAAATTGGTCATCAGCGACAGCGGCGGCGTGCAGGAGGAAACCACGGCCATGGGGGTTCCCTGCCTGACGGTGCGGGAAAACACGGAACGACCGATCACGATCGAGGAAGGAACGAACACCCTGATCGGGACTTCCCCCGACGCTCTCATCGCGGCCGCCCAGGACGTTTTCGCGAATGGCGGCAAAAGGGGTCGCATACCGGATCTCTGGGACGGCAAGGCGGCGCCGCGGATCGTCGACGTGATCGAGGCGCAATTCGCGCGAAACGTCTCGATGGCGGCGATCTGAGCGACGGGACGGGTGAACTCAAGGTCGCGGAAGCGCCGGCTCCACGGGTCGGAGATGGAAGTCTGCTCGTGGCGACGCGCATTTCGCTCATCAGTTCAGGCACCGAACGGCAATTGATCGATCTCGCCAAGGCCTCGCTCGCTGGAAAGGCGATGGCGCGCCCCGATTTGGTGCGTCGCGTCGTGCGCAATATCCAACGCGACGGCTTGCAGCCGACGATCGAAAAAGTGTTCGCGAAGCTCGATACGCCGATCCCGCTCGGTTACAGCCTTGCCGGCGAAGTTCTGGAGGTCGGTCGCCGCGTCGGCGGCGTCGCTGTCGGCGATCGGCTCGCCTGCGCTGGCGCTGGACTGGCGAATCACGCGGAAATCAACGCGATCCCGAAAAATCTGACGGTTGCGATCCCGGCTAACGTCGATGACGAGGACGCGAGCTTCGTCACGCTCGGCGCGATCGCGATGCAGGGCGTCCGTCTCGCCATTCCGACGCTCGGCGAACGAATCGTCGTGATGGGCCTTGGACTCATCGGCTTGCTCACCGTCCAATTACTGAAGGCCAATGGCTGCCGCGTGCTCGGATTCGATCCGAACGCCGCGCGCGTGTCGCTGGCGCTTGAACTCGGCGCGGACGTCGCGGTCTCCGACAGTCTCACCGAAGCAGTCGTTGGTTTCACCAATGGCCATGGCGCCGACGCGGTGATCCTCACCGCCTCCTCCAAATCGAGCGAACCCATCAATATCGCGGCGGAAATCAGCCGCCTCAAGGGCCGCATCGTCGTTGTCGGTCTCGTCGGAATGACGATTGATCGCGAACCCTTCTACAAGCGCGAACTCGAACTTAAATTGTCCATGTCTTATGGCCCTGGCCGCGGCGATCCGTCATATGAGCAAGGGGGTCAAGATTATCCGTTGCCCTACGTGCGCTGGACCGAGCAACGCAATATGGAGGCGTTTCTCGCGCTCGTCGCCGACGGAAAGGTGACGCCGAAACGTCTTGTGACGCATCGCTTCGCAATCGCCGAAGCGGAAAAGGCGTACGAGTTAATGGAGAGCGGCGCGCCACATCTCGCGATTCTGCTGACTTATCCGGAGGCGCCAAAGGGTCCGATCGAACGATCGATTCGACTCGCTCCGCCACCGCCGAAAAGCGACGGCAACCGAGTCGCCTTCATCGGCCTCGGCAATTACGCCAAGGGCGTGTTGTTGCCGGCGCTGAAGAAGGCAAGCAAAGTTGCTCTGTCGACGGTCGTGACCTCAACCGGAGTCAGCGCTGGCCACGCGGGCGAGAAAAACGGTTTCGCCGTCATAGCCACCGATCCAGCGGCGGCGCTCGCGGACCCCGAGACCGACACGATTTTCGTCGCCACCCGGCACGACACCCATGCGTCCCTCGCGGCGGCCGCGCTAAGGGCGGCAAACATGTTTTTTGCGAAAAGCCTCTGGCCATAAACGCCGAAGGCCTGGCCGAGGTGATCGCGGCCGCGCGGGAGGCGGCGGGAATTCTCACCGTGGGATTCAATCGACGTTGCGCGCCGCTGCTGATCGACGCGAAGAAAGCGTTGGAGCCGCGCAGCGGCCCGCTGGTCATGCTCTATCGAATCAACGCTGGCGCGATCCCCGGCGACAGTTGGATCCAGCGCGACGAGGGCGGCGGACGCATCGTCGGCGAAGTCTGTCATTTCGTGGACGCCTTGACGTTCCTTTGCGGAAGCCTTCCGATCGAGGCCCAAGCAATCACCGCCCGCGACCACGCCGACGCCGTTTCGATTCTCATCCGCTTCGCCGACGGCTCGACCGGAACGATCGTCTACACTTCGCTCGGCGATCAAGGCGTCTCCAAGGAATATCTCGAGGCCTTCGCCACGGGACGTGTTGTTCAACTCGACGATTTCCGGCGCCTGACGATCACCTCGGGCGGGAAGGCGCGCGTTAAAAAGGACGCGCAAAACAAGGGACAGCGCGAACTCGTCGAAGAATTCCTGGCGGCCACTCGCGGGAGGCGCGCGGCGCCAATTTCAATGGCCGAAATCGTCGCGGTGACCGAGACGACATTGGCGATAGAGGAATCGCTGCGCACGAGCGACCCCGCGCCAGTTGGTGACCGCCAGTGTTGACGACATTCAATAGCGATCGCGCTCCCCTAGCCTCCGTGCAAGCGCCCGGGCGGGAGAAGCTATCCATCACCGTGATCATTCTCACGTTGAACGAACAGATTCACATCGAGCGCTGCATCGCCAGCGTCGCTTCCTTCGTTCAACGGATTATCGTCGTCGACTCGTTCTCCTCGGACCGGACCGCGGAGATCGCCAAGCACCTCGGCGCCGAAGTGACCCAGCGCGCGTTCAAGCATCAGGCTGATCAGTTTCAGTGGGCGCTGGACAATTGCCAGATCGCGACAGACTGGGTCTTAAGGCTTGACGCCGACGAATATTTCGAGCCGTCGCTGGCGGCGGAAATCCTGAAAAAGCGTCCAAGTTTACCGGAGCACGTCACGGGCGGAAGACTGAAGCGAAAAGTGATTTTTCGTGATCGCTGGATTCGTCACGGCGGTTATTATCCCGCGATTTTCCTGCGACTTTGGCGTACTGGAGCAGCGTGCATCGAGCAACGATGGATGGACGAATACGCGGTTCTGACGCGAGGCGAAAGCATAACTCTCGAGGCGGATTTCGTCGACCACAACCTCCGAGACATCGGTTGGTGGGTCGATAAACACAATCGATACGCGACGCGGCAGATGGTCGATTTCATCAATCGCGAAGTTCACTTGTTCCTGATCGACGAGGCGATGGACCTTCGCGCCCGCGCGCAGTCACAATGGAAGCGCTTTCTGCGCAACCGCGTGTTCGCGCGGGCGCCGCTCTATCTACGCAGCGTCCTCTATTTCATTTACAGATATGTGTTCAGACTTGGTTTCCTCGACGGCAGGTCGGGCTTCTTGTTTCACACCTTCCAAGGCCTTTGGTATTTTCTGTTGATCGATTCAAAAATCGAGGAAGCGCGGGTGTTCATTCGGACGCATGGCGTCGACGCTTTTCACAAGCGTCTCGCCGACCACTACAAGATCGATTTGGGAGAGCAGAGGCTACCCGGCAAGCAAGACCGGTGACAGCAGAAATTCACGCACCGCCCCGACGTCTCACGGTCAGAGCGCGGCATGTTCCGTGACAGCGCGATAAAACAAGTAGGAAATAATAAATGAGCCTTGCAACGTACGATATTCGCAAGCTTCAGTTTTTCCGCGCCAGAATTAAGGAAACGAATCGCGGTCGCTTATGTGCGTTAGCTTTCGTGTTCTGCGCTGCGTTCATTCTCGGGGCAGTAGAGATAAATCATGATGTAGGCATTTACGACGAAGGAATAATGTTGACTGGCGCCATGCGCGTTGTCCAAGGAGCGCTGCCGCATCGCGATTTTTACGCTAATTATGGCCCGGGGCAATTCTTCACGCTCGCGGCCATCTTCAAATTGTTTGGCCCATCAATCCTGGTCGAGAGAATTTGGGATCTCGTGGTCAAGGCCGGCATCGCCTTCCTGGTTAACGTCATTGCTTCGAATTTGATGGAGCGTCTTTTCGCGACGGCGGTCACGGCTGCTTGCATATTATGGCTCGCGGTTTTAGGGTTTCCAAGTTATCCGGTTTGGCCGTCGCTGTTTTTCATTCTGCTCGGCATTTTGCCACTATTTAGGTTGTTCGACGGCCGATATTCGGTCGCGGGGCTGCTCGCCGCCGGTTTATGTATCGGTTTTGTCGTGCTCTTCCGCTATGATGTCGGCTTCTTTGCGTGCACGGCGGAGTCCGCCGTCCTGGTGGCCTTTGGTGTTTTCGGGCGCGTGGATGCAACGCGCCTTCGGCGAATAGCCTCGCTTCTCTTCCCATTTTGGATTGGGACGGCTCTTGTTGTCGTTCCATTATTCGTCGCCTATGCGGCGACGGGTATTATTCCCGATTTCATTTTCCAAATCCTGGAATACCCATCCAAGAATTACGCCGCGATGCGTTCTCTTCCGTTCCCTGAGTTTGATCCAACAAAGGGTATCGGACAAATTAACTCGAGTTCCATCGTGTATTTTCCGCCACTTGTTTTCCTCGCGAGCCTGGCGGGAACCGCCCGACTTTACGGGCGCGCCGCGGTAGGCGGGGACAGTGCGCTATCTTCTGGTTGGGGCTGGAAGTTGGCGGTGCTGTCGGCCCTCGTATTCATGTTATACTTAAAAGGACTGGTGCGCGTCAGCGCGATTCATATGGCGCTTTCAGTCATGCCGGCCTTCATCGCCTTTGGCGCTGTCGCGGAACAGGCTTTTGGCAAACACCTCCCGCGGTCTCGTCGAGCGTTCGTCACGCTCGTAATCGCGGCGCTCGCTGTCTCGTCATTCGCAAGTCTTTTTGCGCTCGGGCATTTGGCCAGAGCCACCGCGACTAATTTTACGGCCTTTACCCAAGGAAACATTTTCCATTTAGCGCACGACGACAAGGAAACACCAAATACGTTGTGCCAACCTCCTGTCGAACCGCGGTTTGCACGGTGCGTTTCAGTCCCGGATGCGATGTTCGGCGCCGCCCTGCTGTGAGAAAGCGACCGATCTCGCCTTCGTCTCCTTTCGTCGAGAGAGACGACGTTCTTTACTTGTTAATCGACGCTCGAAAACCACAAGGTCGCGTGCAATGAAGTCCCGCCCGACGCCCACGCGAATTCTGGACGACGACGCAACCAAGCCCGCGAAGCCTATCGTCCTGGTGCTCCTTGGCGCCTATTGGCCCAATCACGACGCAACCGGTCCCAATCAGAGTTTCCGGGCCTACGTCACGGCGCTGAGCGACGAGTTCGAATTCATGGTCGTGGGTCGCGACGGGCCTTCCGGCTCCGACTCCGCGGAAGATTCTCGCGGGCGATGGACCGACGATGGACTCGTAAAGACGCGCCATTGTCGGATCTCCCGCCTTGGCGCCGAGGGGTTGCGCGACATTCTGCGCGCGACGCCGCATGATTTGATGATCCTGAACGGTTTCTTCGATCGAGAATTCACGATCCCGACGCTGGCGATGCGACGACTGGGGCTTATCCCGCGGTTGCCGACGATACTGGCGCCGCGCGGCGAGTTCTCGGCCGGAGCGCTCGGCTTGAAGCACGTGCGCAAGCAAGGATATTTGCTCGCCGCGCGCGGTCTTGGCCTACTCGACGATGTACGGCTTCACGCCACGAGCGAGCAGGAGGCCGATGAAATCCGCGATGGCTGCCCGTGGGCGCGCGACATCGTGGTCGCTCCGAACATCCGCGCGCTCGGCCCACCGCCCCAAGCCGTGGCGCCCGCGATCGACGGCCGATTGCGCATTGTGTTCCTGAGCCGCGTCGATCGAAAGAAGAACCTCGATTACGCCATCAAACTTCTGGCGAATGTGCGCGCGCCAGTGACGTTCGATATTTTTGGCCCGGCGAACCACCCGGCCTATTGGGCCGAATGCGAACAACTGATTTCGCGCGTTCCTTCTCATGTCGAAGCGCACTATCGCGGATTGATTCCCAACGCCGACGTGGCGGCGACGCTGGTGGGATACGACTTGTTCCTATTGCCGACGCGCGGCGAGAACTTTGGTCACGCCATTTTCGACGCCTTGGAGGTTGGCCTGCCGGTTTTAATTTCCGATCAAACGCCGTGGCGCGAGTTGGAGCGAATCGGCGCGGGCTGGAGCCTTCCTCTCGCGGATCCCGATCGCTTCGCGGCGACCATCGATCGCATGGCCGCGCTTGCCCCCACCGAGCGAATCGCATTACGCCGCGCGGCGCGCGCATTGGCCGAATCCAGCTTGCAAGAAAGCGACGCCGTGGCGCGGATGCGCGTCATGCTAAACGGCGCGCTGCGCTGCTCCAACGAAATTGCCTGGACTCCTCGATGACGACCACGACCGGACCGTCTGTCCGGGGCGTCCGCCCTTCACCTCGCACCGCCGCGATCGTCCGTTTGACGAAGATCGCGATGGGCCGCGCGCGCGGCCGGTCTCTTACAACGGTAATGCCTGTAAGGGCTTGTAGCTTGTCGAGCAATTCCACCTGGTGCAATATCAATTTGAATGCGGCGGCCATTCGCTGGACGTCGCTTCATTCGTGGGGGTCAATGGGGTGAGCGACGCAGACGCCAAAAACCGGAAAATGTCATCCGAGGACTTTTCTCCAGTGAGTTCATCGAAAGAAGTCGTGACAACGCATCAGACGTCCGAAAAGAATCAACTTCGCGACGACAAGATCCGATTCGCCCTCGTCGTCTCCCATCCCATACAGCATTTCACGCCCTTCTACCGCGCGCTGGCACAGTGCGAGGGGATCGTGCTCAAGGTGTTTTTCTGCTGCCGGGTCGGACTCGAGCCTTACTTCGATCGCGAGATGAACACCCAGATCGCCTGGAACATGGATCTTCTGTCGGGCTATGACCACATGTTCTTGCCGGAAGCCTCGGAGATCGCTCGTTCGGGCCCGCTTAAAATCCGCAATCCGAGCGTTGGCGAGGAGCTTGCAAAGTTCGACCCTCAAGTCGTATTGACCCACGGATACAACCAATTAACCATGCTGTTCGCGCTTTGGTGGTGCCGGCGGAACAAAGTGCCGGCGATGCTTATCGGCGACAGCGAGCTTCTCCATCAGCGTCGCGTCGGAGTTAGATTCGCCAAGCGCGTCTTGCTGCCTTTCTTACTGAGTCAGTATAAGTGCTTTTTGACGACCGGCGACAACAACGAGGCCTATTACGCCCATTATGGAGTTGATCGTCGGCGATTCTTTCGCTCGCCTTTCACGATCGACGAGGCGAACTACCGAGCAGCCGCCGACAATCGGGCTCAGCTGCGCCAAGCTTTCAGGCAGGCGCATGGGATTGGCCCAGACGAGTTTGTCGTGCTGACAGTCGGCAAACTTTCCGACCGAAAGCGTCCTTACGATCTCTTGGCCGTCGCGGAAACGCTGAATTCGACAGCGCGGGCGTCTCCTCCTTTCCACATCGTCTATGCGGGCGATGGCGCCAACATAGAGGACCTGAGAACGACGGTCGCCCAAGAAATTGCCAGTCACGCTGTTGGGTTTCGTCAATGTCGATCGCCTGGCTGAAGTCTACTGCTCCGCGGATATTCTGGCGCATCCCTCGGAACTAGACCCTCACCCTTTGGTGCTAAGCGAAGCCGCCTGCGTGGGTCTGCCCTTACTAATCAGCGACCGTGTTGGAGCGGCTGGACCGACCGATATTGCTCGCGAGGGGGAGAACGCCGTCGTTTATCCATGTGGCGATGTGCAGGCGTTGGCCGACGCCCTTCTTCGATTGGGACGAGAGCCGGAGACGGTCGAGCGAATGTCGAAAGCGTCATTGCGGATATTCAGAGAACTCGATACCCGCAAGAGCGTCGCCGGCGCGCTCGCCGCGATAGAATTCTGCCGCGAAGCATAGTCGACGCCGACGGGCGCCAATCGGGGAGGACCGATCGCCTCGCTTTGGCGATCACCGGCTTTCGACCGACCTCGAAGCGCTCCGCCCCCGCTGGGGCGCTTAGCCGTCGTGGCGGAGTCCCGCCCGCGTGGCGACCAAGCAAGCGCGACGCGCCAAAAGCGGCGCGGTTTCGAGCGAGAAGGCTAATCCGCAATGAAGCTCCTTTACCATGGTCGAATGTGGAAGGGCAGCACCGCTCTTCAGAAATTCGAGGCGTTTCGGCGGCAGCCAGGCGTCACCGCGATCACTCATGACGCGGGAACCTTGAGCGCGCCCTTCAATCTACTGGCGAGCGTCCGCTGGAAACTTAGATGGCCATCGGATCAAGACCGGGAGAACGACAGACTGATCGAGGCGGTCGCGACCGAGAAGCCAGATGTGGTATTTGTCGACAACAGCTCCTGCATTGCGCGCGCCACCCTTCGCAAATTGCGCGAAATATGCGATCCGCTGCTCGTCTACCACTCACCCGACGATATAACCGCCTGGCACAATCTAACCTGGCCTGTCCGGCTGACATTTCCGGAATGGGATCTCTTCTTCACGACCAAAACGTTCAACGTTCCAGAATTGCGCGCCTTTGGCGTGCGCGATCCGGTGTTGCTCGGCAACGCCTTTGATCCCGAGCTTCATCGGCCCATGTCTCGAGAAGAGGTCGGCGAGGAATACGAACGCTTCGATCTCGTCTTCATCGGAACGTTTGAGGAGGATCGCTTTCGTTACATCAGGATGCTCGCGGAGGCGGGGCACACGGTCGCCGTCTACGGCAATCCCGCCAGAAGGTTTAGCCGCGGTTGGGAGATGACGCGGCACGAACGCATCACGGTCGGCCCGCCGGCTCTTGGGGTCGACTATTCGCGGGTGATGCACCACGGCAAGATCGCGTTATGCTTTCTGCGTAAAATGAACCGTGACCGCATCACGACGCGATCGATCGAGATTCCGGCCATGAGACGGGCGATGGTCGCGGAGAAAACGGACGAGCATGACTGCCACTTCGCGGACGGCTCCGAGTACTTTGGATTTCGAGACGAGACCGAGCTTCTCGATAGAGTTCGCGCCCTGCTCGCGGACGACGGGTTGCGGTTGAAGATCGCGGAGAGCGGGCGCGCGCGGTGCTTCGCATCCGGCTACACCACGGCCGATCGGGGCCTGGAGATGACCGCGGCGATAAATAGGGCGGCCGCCGCGCGCCTCGACCAGCGAAAGACGACGGCCATACTTGCTGGACGATAGACGACCGATCCGTTCGCTACCCGATCGAGGTCGAGCATGGACAAGCCGCGTGCATCGGGCGTGGACCGCGTGCGCCGCATACAGCTCTGTTTTGGGGAAGGGAACAGCATGGCCAAACGCGATCGCGGACCGGGAAGCGAAATAAGATGGCCGTGACCAAGCCGTTGCGGATTGCGATCGCCACGGGCGGGCGCTTTCACGTCCTGGATCTGGCGCGGGAACTGGACGCGCTCGGCCACGAGGTCAGATTCTATTCGTACGTGCCGAAGGCCAGGGCTCTGCAATTCGGTCTGCCGGCGCGCTGCCATGTCTCGTTGTTGCCCCTTATGTGGCCGTTCGTCGGATGGGATAGGCTTCTGCCAAAGACGGCGCCGGAGATGCGCGAAAAACTCCTCGGCTTCGCGCTCAATCGCGCCGTCATTGCCCGCCAGGATTCATGCGACGTTTTCATTGGCATGTCCGGGTTGATTCTCGAGGCGGCGCGCTTTGCAAAAAGCAAATTTGGCGCGCGCGTTTATGTCGAACGCGGCAGCCGACACATAGTGTCTCAAGCAAGAATCCTCGAACAAACCGGCGGCCAAACGCCAAGCCGAGTTGCGATAGAGCGGGAACTCGCCTCCTACAAACTGGCTGACAAGATCGCGGTCGCGTCCGGTCAAGTGGTCGACAGCTTTCTCGAAGAAGACCCCAGCCTCGCGCCAAAGCTCTTCAAAAACCCTTATGGCGTCGATCTTGAACAATTTCCGCAAAGAAAGGCCATTCCCTCTGGCCCGCCGACCGTCTTGTTCGTGGGAGGCTGGACATATCGCAAAGGCGCCGATGTGCTGTCAGCGGCTTTGGAACAGCTTCCCGAGGCGCGGTTGATTCACGTCGGCGGCGCCGGCGACGTGAGCTTCCCGACTAGCGAGCGCTTCGTTCATTACGATTCCGTTCCCCAATGGCGGCTCGGCGAATTTTACGCCCAGGCGCATGTATTCGCCATTGCGTCCAGAGAGGAAGGGCTTGCGCTGGTGCAATTGCAAGCGCTGGCGAGCGGTCTGCCGCTCGTCTGCACGAATCGCACGGGCGGCGCCGATTTGAGTTTGCCCCCCGGGCTCGCGTCTCGAATCCGAGTTGTCTCGAGTGGAGACGCGAACTTGCTCGCCAAGGCGATCTCGTCCACGCTCGCGGATAAACTATCCCCGCTCGCTGAGTCGGATCGACGGATTTTGTCCTGGCGCGGTTACGGCTTGCGTTATGCTCGCGAGCTTGATTCGCAAGAGCCAATGTGTAGAGACGCCGTGTAAGACGATGCTGGCGTCGCGCCTTGGAACCCACCGCTCCTCGCAAATGAAGGATATTCAAAAGTGAACAATGTTCTGGTCAAGATTTTTGGCTGGTCGGCGACGCTTATTCATGGCGATTCCATGGTCCTTGATCGATGGTTGTGGCTGCGCCGCCACCTCCCCTTGGTTTTACCCGGCGACGCCAAGTTTCTGGATGTTGGATGCGGCAGCGGCGCGTTCACTTTAGGAGCCGCGTTGCGCGGGTACGACGTCGTCGGATTGAGTTGGGACGAAGCCAACCAGTCCAAGGCTGCCTCCAGAGCCAAGCTGCTTGGACTGGAGACGGCGCGGTTTCCCATCTGCGATGTTCGAAAGCTTGACGAGCGAACCGAGCTCAAGGGCCAGTTTGATATTGCTCTGTGTTCGGAAAACATCGAGCATATCTTGAATGATCTGAAGCTCATGAAAGACATCCACGCATGTCTGAAACCCGGCGGGCGTCTCTGTCTCAGCACGCCAAACTTCTATTATCATCCGGTGACGGCAGAGGATCTGGGCCCGTTCCCGACGATCGAGGATGGTCGCCATGTACGGCGCGGCTATTCGCCCGCGATGCTTCGCGAGCTTTGCGATTTGGCGGGTTTTGATGTCGAAGAGATTACTTACGTCAGCTATTTTTTCAGCCAGTGGTTGACCGCCGCGATCAGAGTCGTCAACAGGCTATTCGGCGCCAAGATTGGTTGGGCCTTGACGTCGCCTTTGCGCGTCCTGCCGGTGGCGCTGGATCAATGGCTTGGTCGGTGGCTCGGCGAACTTACGGATCGCCCGGGTTTTTCCATCACCATGGTGGCGTATAAGCGGCGTTTCACCAAAATTTCAGAGATGTCTCGCCGTGAGTGGCCGGCTCAACTTGCGACCCAGCGACACTGAGCGGCGCGCGCGATCACCCCGTGATCGCGGCTCGTGGCATCGGAACGACGTGAAAATTGTCTCCGCGAGAACGGGGGCGCCGGATCGTAAGTGGCGCTCTCCGGCTTTGCCCGGCGCGAGAGCGAGCGAACCATCGGCTAATCGATACGCGGCCGCCGCCAGCCTTCTCCTCTCAAGTCTGGCGCACTGTTCATCGGACTCGAAAACATGGACGTCACATGACAAGCGACTACGCGGGATACTCGGAATGGAAGCGATGGGATCCATCACAATTCATGGTCTGCGGTCCCTACGAACAGCGCTATTACAAAGGCGAACTCGGCGGGCTTGAACTGGCGGGCCGGAAAATCGTGGAATTGGGGTTCGGCAATGGCGGCTTCTTGCGCTACGCCATGGAAGGGGGCGCTAATGTCGGCGGCACGGAACTGCTGGCCGAAGCGTGCGCGCGGGCGACGGAGCGCGGCGCCCGGGTCTATATGCCGGACCTTTCGGATGCGCTGGCAGAGAGCGCGGGAAATTTCGACCTCATCGTCGCGTTCGACGTCATGGAACATATGACTCGGGAACAACTTCTTGTTTTGTTCGACACCTTAGCGGCGTTGCTGAAATCGGGCGGCCACGTCTTGGCGCGATTCCCGAACGCCCAAAGTCCGCTGGGCTGCGTGACGCAAAACGGCGACTGGACCCATCGCTCGGCGCTATCCGCGCAAGTGCTGATGCAGATTCTGACGGGCAAGCCCTGGGCGTTGGTCCGCGCCGGCGATCCCTTCATGGTGCTTGACGCGGACAGTCTCGTGAAACGAATCGGCCTGCGATTGCGTTATGCGGCGCGGCGCGGAATCGAATGGACGGTGAACCGACTCTATGGGCTCGCCATCACGCTTGATCCCAATGTTGTAGTTCTACTGAGACGCGACTGAACACCAAGGGCCGTCGGTGAGGAAAAGACCATTGAACGGTGCCCTTGACCAATCTGACACCGCGTTGGGGCGCACTTATGTTCGGCGCGCCAGCATTCGGCTCAATCTTTCAAGATCGAGCGACTAATCAGCTTCAGGACCAGATTCATGAGCTTAGTTGATAGGATTCTCGCTGGCGTCGAACACTATGCAAACGCGGTGTTTGTAAGGACGTATATTTTGCGCGAGCTTTTGCGCGCGCGGCGACGCGGCAATAAAATCGATAATGAATTCATTAAGGAGGCGTTCACGCGCCCGCGCTGGCAAGAAGACTTCGTTCTCTTGCTACGCTTTTTCGACTCTTCCGAAACGGTGACCCTCATCGACGTCGGCGCCAATGACGGGACATGGACAAAAAAATTCTTCGCATCTACCCTACCGCGTCGGTCGTCGCCATTGAGCCCGTGCCCGCGAATTTCGCCCGATTCTCCGCCATGCATGCTGGGGATCCGCGCATGTTGGCGCTGAATGTCGCCGCGGGAGAGCACGAGGGCGAACTCGAATTGTTCGTTAACGACGATGACGTTGGCGGCGTCGGCGTCGGCGCGAGCGCCTATCGCTACGAAAGCGGCATCACCAATTATAGCGCGACGACGACGAGCCATCGAGTCGGCATGCTCACGCTCGATCAAATCGTCGAGCGACACAAGGATCGGATCAAAGGTCGCGTCATTATCAAAATCGACGTGCAGGGACACGAAGCCAGCGTGTTGAGAGGCGCGGCTTCTCTATTGAAAAGCGCGGATGCCGTGCACGTGGAAGTGGCGCTCTTCCAATACTCTGGCCAGGAGCATGGCGTTACGGAGATCGTTCCGATTCTTTCCGCCGCCGGACTTCACCTCGGTCCCTATCAACAGTGCATCGGGCGAGTCGTCAGCCGCTATCCCTATGAACTCGACATGCTGTTCGTTCGCCAGGAAAGCTTGCCGAGACTGCTGGGTTATTGAGTCGTCGAACAACGGGCGGGAGGGCGTCCCGACTTCAAGCGTAAGCGATCGCGACCGCTTCCATGCTTTTATGCGTATGCATGCGGATCAGACCGAATGGCCATCGGCTGTCGACGGCGCCCAACGCCCGCAGCGCCGCCAAAGGCGGGTTATTAGAAAAGACACCATTGACCGCGGTGGAAAGCAGCCGTGTGGAAGCGCTATGCAGCTTCATATGGGTCGCGCGAGACGCGGTTAGCGCATCCTCGTCGAGCGAGTCGTAACATGTGGGACTCCATGGTCTGTAAGCGACGCGAACCGCCTGGAACCCCGCACCTAGCAGGGTTTCCGCGAATTCCGAAGCATTCGTCTTGTAAGGATGTCCTCCGAGCATCAGAAACATGTCGCTTCGCCGAATGCGCTCGGGCTCGCGCGCCAATGACAGCGCTTGCCTGAAAATTGGACTTTCGGCTTCGCCATCCAATGGAATTGCGCTCACCAACTGGCCGCCCGGCTTCAGCGAGGCTCGGATAGAACGGAGCAATTCATCGGGGTCGAATGAATGTTCAATCACATGGTTGCTGAAAACAAGGTCGAACGTCTCTTTGTGTTCGCCTAGCCGATCATTGAAATCGCCGTGAATGAAGTCCGCCTCCGCGGCGTCGAGCAGGCCGGGTAGACATTTGTTGACCCAATCAAGGCCCAAAATCCGCGACTGCGGCGCCCGGGCGCGCAGGGCGGCGATCTCATCACCCTCGCCGCAGCCAAGCGCGAGAACGCTTTTCGCGTCCGAGCGCGCAAGGCAAAGTTTCCACGCGCGATTGCGCAGCCTCTTGTCGCAATTAGCTTCTCCTACTCCGATATTTCGTAAGATTTCGCCGGCGGCGAGGCGAATTGCTTCCTCGTCGGCGAGTTCGGAATGCCCCAGCGGTTCGATAGGCCGCGACACCTTTGGCTGGCGAATTTCCAACTGTTCGCGCAGAGCGCCGAAACATTTCCGATTGAGTGTTTCATCCGGGCCCGTGCAAAATGGGTGCTGCTGAATATATGCATGCAGTGAGCGGTCGCTCACGCGCAGTAACAGGGCGCATTCCCGCGAATCGGAGTCTTGAATTGTCATCTCGGCCATGAATGGACTCTCATCGCGCCTCCCTACGCCTCTTTCGTTCGATTGAGCCAAAAAGCGCGGGCCGCGTCCCTTAGACGCTTATGTTGGTCGGCCGGCAATAGCAGAGACGCGATCGGCAAGAGCGTTGCGGCCGCCCATATGGCGAGACAGACGATCAATCTCACCAAGTCATGTGTTCCGATCGCAAAGCCGACCACTTTTCCCACGGCGCCGCCCCAAACGAGAGCCGCGAAAGCGATAGGGATGCATTGAATCGCATGTCGCCAATATGCGATGCCGAGTCGCCTTGTCAACAAGATCGGCAACACAAGACCTATGCTCACGACTTCGCCGGCGGCCATCGCGAACGCGACTCCAGCGGCTCCAAAGCTCGCGGCGAGCGGGGCCGCGAAAGCGATCGCAACCGACGTCTGCGTTACCTGGGCGATCGCCTGTTGCTTCGGTATATCCGCGAGATGCGCGAGATAGAGCAAGGGTATGGCCGGCGCCACGACAATAGATGGAAGGACGAGCCAAAACAGCGTCGCCATATCGAACAGATCCGATTTTCCGGTCCATAGCTGCACAATCGAGGCGCCGAACGTCAGCAGACCGGCGGCCATCACGCCCCCCATCGCCGCCACGCTTTTTCCCACGAAGGTTATGCCGCGCTCGATCATCGCGGTATTTCCGCGATGCACGTGAGGCGTCAACTCCACGCCGACGGAGGTGGACAGCATGACCACGAAAGTCCGGCCAAAATTAACCAGCGTGCGATGAAGCACAAATGTTACGACCATGGGCCCACCGAGCCCAACCGCGCTCAGAAACAGGACGGGCGCCTGCAGCCAAATTGTCGGAAGCGCATAGGTGAGCGCATACCATCGCATGGCGAGCCCCGCCTCGCGCATTTCCGAAACGCTCGGCCGCCAACGGCCAAAGACGCAAGTTCGGATACCGCCGCCTCAGATCGGTGAGCAGAATTCCCCACGCAAACACGAGTTGCGACGCTATATAAGTCAGAGCCAACACACGCGGACCGGCGCCGCAGCCTGCTGCCGCCAGCGCGCTCACGACTATGCAGAGCGTCGAAACGCTATCGATAATGACGCCATGCGAGAACTCGCCGCGGCCACGGTAAATCTGAGTGAAAGCGCTTTTCGTTGTTTGCACGGCCTGCATTACTCCCAGCGAGAACAAGGCCAGGGCCGCTTCGGAAGAATTCAGCGAACGAACGGAGATAAAAGGCGAGGCGGACTCGATGGCGGCGAGCAAAGCCGCGATTACAATCACCAACAGGCCCAATAGCACGTAAATAAAAGCGGCGGTCCCGACCTGCCTCTGGAAACCAACCTCATCGCCGAGACCGAAGGCCTTTTGCAGACGGTTCCCGACAAAGATGACAAAACCCAAATCCGCGAGGCCCAACAAGCCGGACCAGGCCATTAATGTCGTTCAGTCGGCGAACAGATCCGTCGGCCACATGCGCAGCAGGACCGCCGTCAACAAGAACCGATCGCCGATCGAAATCAGCAGGCTGAGAAGCTGGCTGGCGAAATTTTGGAGAGTTTTGCCTAACATGCGCGCGCGCTCGGATATTCGGTGGATATGATCGAAAATTTTGGACCGAGGTTGCCGAACGAGTCGGGCTTTTATATCTCGTCCTTCGCCCGCGTGGCGCGAATCTGCAAGCGGTAGAATAGTCGGTCGGCCCTATTGCCGCAACATTGGCCAAAGTTAACCCATCGTGATCGAGCACGGCGAGGCGTTAGATTGAAGCGTTCGGAGACGATTCGCCGGCCGCGTGTCTAGCAACAAATTGTCGCGTCGCGCGGCCCGCATCATTGTTTTTGAGAAGAGATATTCTCTTGGAAAAAAGACATCGAACCATCGAACTACTCGTTTTTCGAGCAGGCCCGTCGACGTTCGATCTGGCTAAGACGGCCGAACCCAGTCCTTCCAAATTTCTCATGTGCAAGCCCCGGATCGGGACGCCTAATCGCGCGGCAACAGCACCGCCATCGACCTCCAAGTGGAGGATCCCCATATTATAATGACATATGCTCTTCGAAAGAGCGTCCGCGGAACTCGCGGACTGAGCTAATAAAGACTTTTCACCATGCTCGGCAGTTCAAGGTCCGCTCTGTCAAAATTACTCCTCGCCGACCTTGGCGGGTTTGAATACAACCGGGCGCAGCATGAAGGACGGGACATGGTCGCCCATGCCTATCACGGGCGGGCCGTCATCCTCTTGCGCGCGTGGCCGCCGGTCCCGGCGCTCGGCGTAGACTGGCGTACGCGCGGCGCGCGGCGACTCTGCAACCGCGGCGTCGGGCCGTCCCGACTCGCTTGCGCGCGGCGCGCGCGCCTTTGGAGCCGCCTCGCGCGCTGGGGCCGCCGACCCCGCGGAGCTTCGACCACGTCCGCCGCGCTCGACTCCTCGTCTGGCGCCGCGCTCTCCTCCCCGACGCTCATGTCCGCTCGACGACTCGCTCGGCGGCGGCAATTCGGAGAGTCCCGGTCCTTCCCAATCGACCTCCTTGCCGATTAGACTTTCGATTTGTTCGACATATTTCTTGTCTTCGGGCGTCACTAGCGTAATCGCGACGCCGGAACGCCCAGCTCTTCCCGTGCGGCCGATACGGTGGACATAGTCTTCGCTGTGCGTCGGCACATCAAAATTGAACACATGGCTGACATCGGGAATGTCGAGCCCTCGCGCGGCCACGTCCGAACAGACCAAAAGAGCGACCGAACCGTTCTTGAACGCGTCGAGCGAGGCCATGCGGGCCATTTGATCCATGTCGCCATGCAAGGCGCCAACGGAAAACCCGTGCTTTTCCAACGAGCGGTGCAAGATCGCCACATCTCGCTTGCGGTTGCAAAAGATGATGGCGTTCTTGAAATTTTCCGCCGAGCGGATGAGATTGCGCAAGGTGTCGCGCTTTTCGGCGTGTCCATGCGAAGCGACCATCGCCTGACGGATGAGGGCGGCCGTCGTCGCCGCTCTCGCCACCTCCACCCGCACCGGATTGTGCAGAAACGCCTCGGTCAAGCGGGTGATTTCCGGCGGCATGGTGGCGGAGAAGAACAAGGTCTGGCGGGTGAAGGGCACCAGCTTGCACACCCTCTCGATGTCCGGAATAAAGCCCATGTCGAGCATCCGGTCGGCCTCGTCGATGACGAGAATCTCGATTCCGGTCAGCAGCAGCTTGCCGCGGTCGAAGAAATCGAGCAGGCGGCCCGGCGTGGCGATCAACACGTCGGCGCCGCGCATGATCTTGGCTTCCTGGTCGCCAAACGAAACCCCGCCGATCAGCAGCGCCACGTTTAGCTTGTGGTTGGCCCCATATTTTATGAAGGCTTCCTCGACCTGAGCCGCGAGTTCGCGCGTGGGTTCGAGGATAAGGGTGCGCGGCATGCGCGCCCGGGCCCGGCCTTGTTCAAGCCGGCATAGCATCGGCAGGGTGAAGGCGGCGGTTTTGCCGGTGCCCGTCTGGGCGATGCCGAGAATGTCGCGCCCTTGCAGGGCTGGCGGAATCGCCTCGGCCTGGATTGGCGTCGGCGTCGTGTAGCCGGACGCCTCAACGGCCGTGAGCACCTTTTGCGAAAGGCCGAGTTCGTCGAATTTCATCAATTGTCCTGATCACGGCGGCGGTCGGATTTCAAAGCCTGCCGCGCGCCGGCCGTGTAAAACGCGCGTTGCTGCTGGGGGAAACGCTCCGCCCATTGGACAGCGGTCCATGACGGCGGACATCCTGCCCTCGGTTCGCCTTGGGGGCGCTACTTGCAATATGGCGACCAAAACGAAACCCGCAATATGCTTGGCCGGCATCTCCGCCAATGTCAATGAATTTACGACCGCTCACGCCGCTTGCGTGAAATACCGGCGGACATCCCTAATCAGGCGTCGCGCGCGGCATCGCCCGGTCCAAATGCGGTAAGCCATTTGAAATCAAGGTTGAAGATCTTTGACCCCTAACGGGTTTTCGTCGCCGCAGGGCGCAATCACCGCCGGACTCGCGTTATATGTCCTTGGAATCGTCGAGGTGGTCACTCCATCGACGCCAATGTTCCGATAAACCGTTACGCTACCGGATGCTGGAGCAGATGGCCTGGCCTTTACCCCTCGCCACGGCTCGGATTCCGGCCAAACCAATGCGACTCTTGGCAGGTCGCCCCTCTGCGCCGCGTTCGCCAGCCATTCGGACGCGAGAATGCACAGAAAGATCGCGACGCCCGCCTTTATCGCCAGTTTCACGACACTCGAACTGTCCGCGTCCTGTCGTATTGGTCTGAATTCGAACATCGGCGCCTCGTGATTGTCCGCCCTTGGCGTACAGGACCATGGTAAACACACAGTTGACGGGACTTTTTCGAGGACCACATTAGGCCTTCACCCCGCCTCGCCAGGCGATCGAGACGCCGGCGGAGCGTTGGCGCGCCGACGCTCAAGCCCGCCAGTTTTTTGTGGACCGAGCATCGGCCGCGCGAATTGACGCAACTCGGCCGCGGCGCGCGCGGCGCCCCCGCGCGAACGTGTTCCCACGCTATGAACCGATCCCACGACGAACGAATCCGCGTCCATCGCGCCATGGCCATAAACCGTGGCGCGCCGACTAAATGCGCCCGCAATTCCATCTTTTTTCGCGAGGCTTATTGTTCGGGCGGGACTTTCGGATAAGCTTATTGCTCAAATTTTGCCTTGACCGAGTTTTGTCGCTTGCCAAGATTCATGCGAGCAAGAACACTCCGCCAACATCCCGCGCACGTCGCGGCAAAGAGGGCGGAATGCGAAGGTCGCGGCCGCGGGCTCGGCGCGGCACGAAAAATGTTTAACACCTTACGGACCGGTTTTTGCCATCCTATATGGAGAAAAGCAGAAGGGGCGCCGAAGGAAGAGGCCAGACAGGAAGGCTCGATGGTTAAGGTGTGCGATACTTTCAGCGGCCCGGTCGGTTCGTCGGCGGGCGGGGAGTTCGACGAGAAGGGAGAGGCGCGCTTGAGTCGGGAACCGCGAAAGGGTGGCGGGGACGCGGGCACGGCGCTTATCCCTCGCACGCGCACGCAGACGCGGCGTCCACATATGTATCGCGTGCTATTGCTCAATGACGATTATACGACGCAGGAATTTGTTATCATCGTATTACGCAAGTATTTTAATAAGTCGGTCGAAGAGGCGACGCGAATTATGCTGCTTGTCCATAATCATGGTGTAGGCGAATGCGGAGTTTACACCTATGAAGTCGCCGAGACAAAAGTTACGCAGGTCATGGATTTCGCCCGCAAACACCAACATCCGCTGCAATGCATCATGGAAAAGAAGTAGGGGTGAGAACTGATGCCGGCTTTCTCGCGCAATCTGAAACAGACCTTGGACCGGGCGCTGGCGTCGGCGCGAGAGCGTCGGCATGAATATGCGACGCTCGAACATCTTCTGCTAAGCCTTATCGAAGACAGTGACGCAAGCGCGGTGCTGCGCGCTTGTTCGGTCGATCTCGACGTTCTCGGTCGGAATTTGCGGGACTACCTTGACCGAGAATTAGACAATCTGGTCAACGAAGACGCGGAAGAGTGCAAACCGACGGCGGGTTTTCAGCGTGTTGTCCAGCGCGCGATCATCAGCGTTCAATCATCCGGCCGCGAAGATGTGAGCGGAGCCAATGTGCTGGTGGCGCTGTTCGCCGAACGCGAGAGTCACGCCGTCTATTTCCTGCAGGAGCAGGACATGACGCGCTATGACGCGGTGAATTACATCAGCCACGGCATCGCCAAGCGCCTTGGACTCTCCGACCCGTCGCGCGGACCGCGCGGCGCCGAGGAAGACGTCGACCGCAACGAGGCGCGCGAGGGTCGCGATGGCGACTCTCGCAAAAAGGAAGGCGCGCTCGACGCTTATTGCGTCAACCTCAACAAGAAAGCGCGCGACCAGCGAATCGATCCCCTGATCGGGCGAGAGGCCGAAGTTCTCCGCACAATCCAGGTGCTGTGCCGGCGCCAGAAAAACAACCCGCTGCTGGTCGGCGATCCCGGCGTTGGCAAGACCGCCATCGCCGAGGGGCTGGCGCGAAAGATCGTTCTTGGCGAAGTGCCAGAAATTCTCTCGGGAGCGACCATCTTCGCGCTCGATATGGGCACGCTGCTCGCCGGCACGCGGTATCGCGGCGATTTCGAGGAGCGCCTGAAACAGGTCGTCAAGGAAATCGAGCAGCACAAGAACGCGATCCTGTTCATCGACGAAATCCACACGGTGATCGGAGCCGGCGCGACCTCTGGCGGCGCGATGGACGCCTCCAATCTGTTGAAGCCCGCCTTGGCGCAAGGCGCGCTGCGGTGCATCGGTTCGACGACGTACAAGGAATATCGCCAGTATTTCGAGAAGGACCGCGCGCTGGTGCGGCGCTTCCAGAAAATCGACGTGAACGAACCTTCGATCCCCGATGCGATAGAGATCATCAAGGGACTGAAGCCCTATTTCGAGGACTTCCACAAAATCCGCTACACCGGCGAGGCCATCAAGGCCGCCGTGGAGCTGTCGGTGCGCTATATCCACGACCGCAAGCTGCCGGACAAAGCGATCGACGTGATCGACGAGAGCGGCGCGGCGCAGATGCTTTTGTCCGATTCCAAGCGCAAGAAAACGATCGGCCTCAAGGAAATCGAGGCGACGATCGCGACGATGGCGCGGGTTCCGCCCAAGAGCGTCTCCAAGGACGACGCGGAAGTGCTGGCGCATCTCGACGAGACCTTGAAACGCGTCGTCTATGGCCAGGACAAGGCGGTCAGCGCGCTGACCACGGCGATCAAACTGGCGCGCGCCGGCCTACGCGATCCCGAAAAGCCGATCGGCTGCTATCTCTTCTCCGGTCCGACCGGCGTCGGCAAGACGGAGGCCGCGCGTCAGCTCGCCGTCTCTCTCGGCATTGAGTTGGTTCGATTCGACATGTCCGAATATATGGAGCGTCACACGGTGAGTCGGCTGATTGGCGCTCCGCCCGGCTATGTCGGCTTCGACCAGGGCGGATTGCTCACCGACGCGATCGATCAGCACCCGCACTGCGTGTTGCTGCTCGACGAAATTGAAAAGGCGCATCCCGATCTTTTCAATATTCTTCTGCAGGTGATGGATCACGGCAAGCTGACGGACCATAACGGCAAGACGATCGACTTCCGCAATGTCATCTTGATCATGACCACCAACGCCGGCGCGGCCGATCTGTCGCGAACGCCAATCGGCTTCACGCATTCGAAGCACCACCGAGACTACAGCGAGGCGATCAATAGCCTGTTCGCGCCCGAGTTTCGCAACCGCCTCGACGCGGTGGTGCCTTTTGGCCATCTGCCTCCGCAAGTCATCGCGCGCGTCGTGGACAAATTCATCATGCAGCTGGAGACTCAGCTCGCCGACCGCAATGTGACAATCGACCTCTCCGACGAGGCGCGCGCCTGGCTGGTTGAGCATGGCTATGACGAGGCCATGGGCGCGAGGCCGATGTCGCGGGTGATTCACACGCATATCAAGACGCCGCTAGCGGACGAACTCTTGTTCGGCCGCCTCAAGAACGGCGGCGCGGTGCATGTCGTCGTGGTCGCGGACGAGGCCGGCGCCAAGACGCTGGGCTTCGTCTATCCAGAAGGTCCGGTCCTGCCGCGCCCCGAGCGCGACATTATCGAGGCGGGGAAGAAGCGTTCACCGACGGACGGCGACTCGCGCAAGGAGAAGACCGCGGAAGTCGAACCCGAAAAGCAGGGGGAGCCAGACGCCGAGGCCGGGGCGGCGCCGCGCAGCGTGCCGGACGCGCCGCTGCAAGGCTGACTTTGTGAAAGCGGATGAGCGCGTGTAAACGCGCGCTCATCCAAAATTAACACCGCAAACATAAGGTTTTCGCGCGCATGGCGGTTTCGGCCGCGCGCGAGGATTTGCCACGCCGTGGCGCCGCGCCCGCCAAAACAGAAGAGGCGCCCCGGAAGTGACGCAAGACAGCCTCGACAAGAGCGACGTGGGCGCCGAGCCCTTGCGCATCGTGCATGTTTTGCGAGCGCCCGTGGGCGGCCTGTTCCGTCATGTGCTCGATCTCGCGCGGGAACAAATCGCCCGCGGGCACGAAGTTGGACTCATCACCGATTCACTGACCGGCGGCGCGCGCGGGGCGGCGCAACTCACCGAACTCGCGCCATCTCTAACGCTTGGTCTCCTGCGCCTGCCGATCCATCGACCGCCGCATATGACGGATCTTTCGCTTTTGCTGAAAGTCGGGCGGCGCCTCGCCGAGTTGAATCCCGACGTCGTGCACGGCCATGGATCCAAGGGCGGTTTCCTGGCGCGGGTCGCCGATCAATGGAAGTCGTCCTTCGTCGCGGTGAGAGTCTATACGCCGCATGGCGGCAGTCTAAACTATCGCCCCGGGACTTGGAGCCATCGCCTGTTCATGATGATGGAGGCGATTCTCGCTTGGCGCACCGATCTGCTGTTATTCGAGAGCGGCTATATCGCCGATCGGTTCGAGAGCCTCGTGGGCAAGCCGCGCCATCTCGCGCATGTCGTGCGCAATGGCATCGCGCCGCGCGAACTCGAGCCGGTGACGCCGGCCGACGACGCGGCCGATCTACTCTATGTCGGCGAATTTCGATCCGCCAAGGGGCTCGACACGCTGATCGACGCCTTGGGCTTGTTGGCCAAGACAGCGCGGCGTCGTCCAAGCCTCGTGCTCGTCGGCGACGGTCCCGAAAGAGCGGCGTTGAGCGCGCGCGCGGAGACTCTCGGCGTCGCCTCGCAGCTGAATTTCCGGGCGCCGATGACTGCCCGCGAGGCGTTTGCCGCGGGACGTATCCTTGTCGTTCCGAGTCGCGCGGAATCATTGCCCTATATCGTTCTGGAGGCGGCCGGAGCGCATAAGCCAATCATCGCCACGCGCGTCGGCGGCATGGCCGAAATCTTCGGCCCCTATAGCGGCGGCTTGATTCCCTGCGACAATCCCGGCGTGCTTAGCGACACGCTGGCGCGCATGCTTGATGAAACCGCGCGGGAAAGTTCGGCGAAAACGCGCGAACTCGCCGATTATGTGGGCGCACGGTTCTCACTTTCCGGCATGGTCGACGGCGTCATAGCCGGGTATCGCGAAGCCATCGCGCGGCGGGCGCGATCATGACCGACGCCAGCGCGACACGGACGAATCCGGCGCCGGGCCTCGTGTTCGACTATCAGAAGCTCGTCAACGCCGCCGTCTGGTTATTCGTGCTTTCCGGCGCCATCTCCCTCGTCGAACCCTCGCCTTATGATTTTGCGTCGATGATCGCGATACCGTTGTGGTTCCTTGGCGGGTTTACACTTCACCGCAGCTTTTTGCTTTTCGCGTTTCTCATTATCTCCTACACAATTCTCGGCTTTTTGGCGCTGATCCCTTGTTGGAGCGTCGCCGATTCGGCGATGTATCAGTATCAGTCCGCCTATTTGACCTTCACCGCGTTGTTTTTCGCGCTGTTCGCCGCGGACCGCACTGTCGAACGCGCGGAAACGATCCTGTCCGGCTTCACCGCCGGCACTCTGATCGCCGCGGTCTGCGGGCTGCTCGGCTATTTCGACGTCGCCGGACTTGGCGAAACCTTCTCGAAATGGGGGCGCGTTTCCGGCACCTTCAAGGATCCCAACGTGCTTGGGTCTTATCTGATCCTGGGCGTGCTCTATCTTTCTCAAAACCTGATGTTCGCCCGCGCGCGTCACGTCGCCACGACGGTCATCATGCTGGCGACCATCGTGGCCGCCGACTTTCTGTCTTTCTCGCGCGGGTCGTGGGGAGCGACGATCGTTTCCATGGCGCTAATGGCGTCCAGCGCTTTCGCGACGACCAGGGATGCGGGCTTGAAGCGCCGCATTACGGTCTCGGCGTTGGTCGCGATCACGATTGGCGTTCTGGTCATTCTAGTGCTTTTGTCGATGGAGTCGACGCGCGCCTTCTTCCTGCAGCGCGCTTCGGTCACGCAGGAATATGACGAGGGCTCCACCGGGCGCTTCGGCAATCAACTCCGTTCGTTGCCAATGCTGGTCGAGCGCTTCTGGGGCTTCGGGCCGCTGCGCTTCCGCACGATTTTTGATCTCGAGCCGCATAATTCCTATATCGGCGCCTTCGCCAACACCGGCTGGCTTGGCGGATTCTTGTTCGTCCTCATCGTGGGCGTCACCGTCTTCATCGGCTTGCGGCTCATGTTCCGGCAATCGCCGTTCCAGCGTCAGGCGCAAGTCTTCTTCCCGGTGCTGCTCGCCTTCTTTTTTCAGGCGTTCCAGATCGACATCGATCATTGGCGGCATGTGTTGATGCTGCTTGGCGTCGTCTGGGGGCTGGAGGCGGCTCGGCAGAAATGGGAGGCGCGCCAATATCGCGAAGCAGGCGCCTTGCGTCTCGCGGGCGATTAAACGCGCTTCGCCGCCTTGCTCTTCGCCCGCGGCTTGACGGCTTCCGCGGCGGGCCGTCGCGCCATGGCCTGCGCGAGATAGTGGCCCGTATGACTGCGGGGCTCCTTGACGATCTCGCCCGGCGGCCCGCTCGCCACGATTTCGCCGCCGCCGTCGCCCCCCTCGGGCCCGAGATCTATGACCCAGTCCGCCGTTTTGATGACCTCGAGGTTATGCTCGATGACCACGACGCTGTTGCCCTGCTCGACGAGTTCGTGCAGCACTTCGAGGAGCTTGGCGACATCATGGAAATGCAGGCCCGTGGTCGGCTCGTCGAGAATATACAGCGTGCGGCCGGTGGAGCGGCGCGCCAGCTCCTTGGCCAGCTTCACGCGTTGCGCCTCGCCGCCAGACAGCGTCGTCGCCTGCTGCCCGACGCTGACATAATCCAGTCCGACGCGCTTTAGCGTCTCCAGCTTGTCGCGAATCGCCGGCGCCGCATTGAACAATCGCGCCGCCTCCTCCACAGTCATATCGAGCACGTCGGCGATGGATTTCTCGCGATATTTGACCTCCAAAGTCTCTCGATCATAGCGCTTGCCCTTGCACACGTCGCAGGTGACGTAGACGTCGGGCAGAAAATGCATCTCGATCTTAATGACGCCGTCGCCCTGGCAGGCCTCGCAGCGGCCGCCCTTCACATTGAAGGAGAAGCGCCCGGGCGCGTAACCGCGCGCCTTGGCCTCGGGCAGGCCGGCGAACCATTCGCGCATCGGCGTGAACGCGCCGGTGTAGGTGGCCGGGTTGGAGCGCGGTGTGCGTCCGATCGGCGATTGGTCGATGTCGATGATCTTGTCGATGTGCTCCAATCCCTCCAACCGGTCGAAAGGAGAAGGATGCTCATGCGCGCCATTGAGCGTCTTCGCCACCGCTTTGTAGAGCGTGTCGATGATCAGCGTCGATTTGCCGCCGCCGGAGACGCCGGTGATGCAAGTGAAGAGGCCGAGCGGAATCTTCGCGTCGACGTTCTTTAGATTATTGCCGCGCGCGCCGAAAAGCTTGAGCCAACGGCCGGCGTCCGGCTTACGCAATTTGTGATTGAGCCGCACCTGTCGCTCGCCGGTGAGATATTGTCCGGTGAGCGATTTCGGATTCGCCATGATCTCCGCCGGCGTTCCCTGCGCGACGATTTCACCGCCGTGAATGCCGGCGCCGGGGCCCACGTCGACGACATAATCCGCCGCGAGAATGGCGTCCTCGTCATGCTCCACGACGATGACGCTATTGCCGAGATCGCGCAGCCGCCGCAGCGTGTCGAGCAGGCGGTCGTTGTCGCGCTGATGCAGGCCGATCGACGGCTCGTCCAGCACATAGAGCACGCCCGTCAACCCCGAGCCGATCTGCGACGCCAGGCGGATGCGCTGGCTCTCGCCGCCGGACAAGGAGCCGGAGTTGCGCGAAAGCGTTAGATAATCGAGGCCGACATCGACAAGAAACGTCAGGCGGTCGCGAATTTCCTTCAAGATGCGATAGGCGATTTCGTTGCGCTTGGCGTCGAGCTGGGCGGGCAGCGCGGAAAACCAGGTCAGCGCCGCGCGCACCGAAAGTTCGGAGATCTCTCCGATATGCTTTTGCGCGATTTTGACCGCCAACGCCTCGGGCTTTAGGCGAAAGCCGCGACAGGCGCCGCAGGGCGTCGCCGTCATATAGCGGGCGATTTCCTCGCGCGACCAGTCGCTGTCGGTCTCAAGGTAGCGCCGCTCCAAATTCGGAACGACGCCCTCGAAAGGCTTTTTCACGTCATAGGCGCGAAAACTATCGTCGTAGGAAAAGCGAATCTCCTCCGCGCCCGAGCCATAAAGAATGACGCGCTTCGCGGTCTCCGGCAGTTGCTGGAACGGCGTTTCGAGCCGGAATTTATAGTGGCGCGCGAGAGCCTCCAGCGTTTGCATATAGTAGGGCGAGGAGGATTTCGCCCAAGGCGCGACCGCGCCCTTGCGCAGGCTAAGCCGCGGATCGGGAATGACGAGATCGGCGTCGACCTTCTGCTCATGGCCGATCCCGCCGCATTTGGGGCAGGCGCCGAAGGGATTGTTGAAGGAGAACAGGCGCGGCTCGATCTCGGAGATCGTGAAGCCGGACACGGGACAGGCGAATTTCGACGAAAACACGATATGCGCCGGCGCGTAATGCGACGCGAGGCGCAGACTGCCCGCGGTCACCGGGACTTCGGCGCTCGCCGCGCCTGCGGCGCCGCCATCGGCGAATTCGGCCACCGCCAGTCCGCCGGAAAGCTCCAGCGCGGTCTCGAAACTATCGGCGAGGCGGGCCGCCATGTCCGGCCGCACGACGATGCGATCCACCACCACGTCGATGTCGTGTTTGAGCTTTTTGTCGAGCGACGGCGCCTCGACGATCTCGTAATAGGCGCCGTCGATTTTGAGGCGCTGGAAACCGCGCCGCGTATATTCGGCGACCTCCTTTTTATATTCCCCCTTACGTCCGCGCACGACCGGCGCCAGCAGATAAAGCCGCGTCCCCTGCGGCAGGGCGAGCACGCGGTCCACCATCTGCGAGACTGTCTGGCTCTCGATCGGGAGCCCAGTCGCGGGCGAGTAGGGCACGCCGACGCGCGCCCAGAGCAAGCGCATGTAATCGTGAATCTCGGTGACGGTGCCGACCGTCGAGCGCGGATTTTTCGAGGTGGTCTTCTGCTCGATCGAGATCGCCGGCGAGAGCCCGTCGATCTGATCGACGTCGGGCTTTTGCATCATCTCCAGAAACTGGCGCGCATAGGCCGACAGCGACTCGACATAGCGCCGCTGGCCTTCGGCGTAGATCGTGTCGAACGCCAGCGAGGATTTGCCGGAGCCCGAGAGTCCGGTGAACACCACGAACTTGTCGCGGGGAATGACAAGGTCGACGTTCTTGAGATTATGCTCGCGCGCGCCGCGAATGGCGATTGTCCGGGCGTCGGCGGCATGGACGAATGGGAACTTGGCGTCAGAGACTCTAGGCGCCTTGCTCGCGCTGGCCTTGGGCGCGGCCTTGGGCATGGCCGCGGATTTCTTTGCTGCTGTGTCCGCCATGGGAGGGCTCGAAACTTTTGGGGAGGCGCCGACGTTCGGCCTTTGCGTTTTCCATGCCATGGAGCGAAGCGCCAATCCACTCGAGAAACACCATTCCCTTGTATGGAAGGGGTTGCGGGACGCCCGCGGGATTGCTAGAACATAAATAGAACATATTTCGCGTTTGTCCAAACCTTCTGTGGACAAGCCAGGCGCATCACCGCGCCGGCGGCGGCTTTAGGCTACACTGCCGCGCGAAAAACATCGCAGTGGAGAGTAAAATGGCGGGCAGCGTCAATAAGGTCATCCTCGTCGGCAATCTGGGCCGCGACCCGGAAGTGCGCACACTGCCCTCCGGCGATCGCGTGGTGTCGTTTTCACTCGCGACGACGGAGTCGTGGCGCGACAAAAACACCGGCGAGCGCAAGGACCGCACCGAATGGCATAACATCTCGATTTTCAATGAAAATCTCGGCAAGATCGCCGAACAATATTGCCGCAAGGGCTCCAAAATCTATCTCGAAGGCCAGTTGGCGACGCGTGAATACACCGACAAGGATGGCAATCAGCGCAAGGCCACGGACATCGTGCTGCAACGTTATCGCGGCGAACTGACGCTTCTCGACAGCAAAGGCGGCCGTAGCGAAAGCGGCGATTACGACTCGCAGAATTTTGGCGGTGGGGGCGGCGGAAGTTTCGGACGCTCGTCGCCGATGGAACGCTCCGGAGAAGAGAGACGCCCAGGGCCGGCGGCCGGCGGCGGGCGGCTCTCCAACCAGTTGGACGACGACATACCGTTCTGATCGCCGCTTGCTCCGGCCATGTCGCATCTAGGGCTAGACACGCGGCGCGTCCCGGCGAAAACGAAAGGCGGCGGAACCGCGCGAACGGGAGCGTGATTGGGGTTCGTCACAGGACCTTCCGGTGATTTTGGCATAGGATAGCCGCCATGACGACGATGGCCGAAAGAGCTTCCCGGGGGTCCTTGAGAGTCGTGGGCGCGATGCTCACCGACATCGGACGCGTGCGCTCGACCAATGAGGACACGGTGGCTTTCGTGGCGCCCGCCGAGGGAACGCCCGAAGAAAAAGTCGGATTCCTGGCGTTGGTCGCCGATGGAATGGGCGGGCACGCCGCCGGCGAAGTCGCGAGCGCGCTCGCGGCGGATGTCGTTAGACGGGAGATCTATTCGTCGGACGAGGCTCCTCCGCGGGCGCTGCTGGAAGCGTTCGAGTCCGCCAATCGCGCTATCCTTGATTACAGCGCGGCCAATCCAAAAACGCGCGGAATGGGGACGACCTGCACCGCGATCCTAATTCGCGACGATTTGCTTTGGCTCGCGCATGTCGGCGACAGCCGCGCCTATTTGCTGCGGGAGAGTGCGCTTCTGCAACTCTCGGACGATCAGACCTTGCACGCGCGGCTTATTCGAGACGGCGTCATGACGCCGGAGCAAGCGCAAAAGAGTCCCGGCGGAAATTTCATTTTGCAAGCGCTTGGAGCACGCGACAAATTCGAGCCGACCATATTCGAGACCGGCTTTAAGTTGCGCCTTGGCGACACCGTGCTTCTATGCTCGGACGGACTTCACAATCTTGTGACCAGCGCGGACATCCTCGAGATAATCCGCGCGAACAATCCGCAAGAGGCGTGTCGTGAGCTCGTTGAAAAAGCGCTCGCCGCCGGCGGGGCTGATAATATTTCCGTCGGTGTCTTTCGGATCGTGGACGCCGCCCTGGCTCGAAATCGCGATCAGGCCGCGACCAAGCCAATCAGGATCATCGCCGACGACGCCGTTTCCCCCGATCCAGTCGAAACACGTTGCGAGGGTTAAACAATGAACGACCAACGTATGATCGGTCATTATCGCGTTATCGAATTGCTCGGCACGGGGGCGATGGGAACCGTGCATATCGCTCTCGACACATTCATCGAGCGGCCTGTCGCGATCAAGTCCTTGCGCCCGGAATTGACCCAGGATCCTGAATTCGTCTCGCGCTTTCGCGCCGAAGCCAAGAGTCTCGCGCGCCTCAATCACCCCAATATAGCGACGCTCTATTCGTCTCTTCTGGACGGCTCGGACCTGTACATGGTCATGGAGTTGGTGCGCGGACGACCGCTCGACGACGTTTTGCGCGACCGCGGGAAACCTCTGAGCGTCAAGCAAAGCCTCGCCATCATCGCGCAGGCGGCGGACGGATTATCATACGCGCATGAGATGGGGGTGATCCATCGGGACATCAAGCCATCCAATCTGATGATCGGCAACGACGGCCGGGTCAAGATAATGGATTTCGGCATCGCCCGGGTGCGTGGCAGCGCGCGTCTTACTCGCGCGGGAACGGCCGTGGGCACGCCTCTTTATATGTCTCCGGAGCAGTGTCGCGGCGGCGAGGGCGACGAACGCAGCGACCTCTATTCCCTTGCCATCGTGCTGTACGAAATGCTCGGCGGCGCGCCGCCTTTCTCGGGCGCGACCGAATATGATCTCATTCAGGCGCAAATCGGCGCCGCGCCTCCGCCGCTCGTGCCGAGAGCGATTGGCGTCACGCCAGAGCTCGAATCCGCGATCATGACCGCCTTGGCGAAGAAGCCGGAACAACGCTTCCCATCGGTAAGGGCCTTTAGCGACGCCATTGGCGCCACCGCGATGCGCCCCGACGCCACCACCGTCGTGCGGAACGCGACGCATCTCATCGAAGCTCCGCAAAACGAGGCGGAAGACAACAAATCCCCAACACGCGCCGTCGACATCGCGAAGAGTCGCATCGGAGCGTTAGCGCGCTCGTTCAAGGCGCTTCACCCAGCCATCCAAGGAGCGTCCGCGGTGGCCGCGGCCGCCGTGCTCGCCGCGCCCATATATTTTGCCTCGACGCCGTCGAAACCGCCCGGCGGATCAGGACTCGCAAGCAATGTAACGGCGACTTCACCAGGACTGGAGGGGGACGCGGGTAAATTGAACGCCGGGGCTGGCGAGCACGAAAGCAAGGCGCACGCGAAAACCCGCGCTGAAGTGGGCGACGCCGAGCCTACCACGCAAGAACAAAAGTACGCTCAAAGCGAAGGGTCGCCAGGCCAAGAAAATCGCCAGTCTCCTGCGAGCGCGCCGAAACCGCCAACGGCCGCGGCCGGAAATTCGGACACGTCCGAAAAACTCAACGAACTCCGCGTCGCCATCAAGGGCGACGCCAGCAGCAAAATCAAAGCGTCCGATTTCGACTTTGTCGCCAATGGCGTGAAGGTGCAACTGTTGCCCCAGGCGCAAAGCCTCGCCGCGGCTGGCGTCGCGGAGGCGCAGTTCGTGTTGGGAATGCTGTTGGTTGAGACGCCAGGGCACGTCGATCCTGAAGGCGCCGTGGAGGCTTTCAGCAAGGCCGCCAACCAAAATTATCCCGGCGCGCAGGCCAATCTTGGTCTGGTCTACCAGAAAAAGGGATTGTTGAAAACGGGCGTCGATCTGAGCAAGGCGCGCCATTGGTTCGATCTCGCCGCCGAAAACGGCGACGCGAAAGCTCAGTTTTGGCTTGCCTGCTATTATCAATATGGCTGGGGCGGATTGACAAAGGACCGACGCAAGGCCCTGGAGCAATATGAAAAGGCGGTCGCTGGCAATTACGCCTCGGCGAAAGAGGCCTTGGAGATCATGACTGGAGCCGCCAAGGGCGCTTCCCCCTGCTCGAAGTAAGATTTGCGCGAGTTCGCCCCGGCCAAAATCGTTTCAGTGGAAGCTGCCGCCGCCCGGTCCGCTCGACCCACCGCCGCCGCCATGATGATGTTGTCCACCCCCGCGCGCGCGATGCGACACGGCGTGATGTCCGCTGCGCCGACGCAAGACATGCGCCCGCGCGTGGTGACGAGACCGACGCCTTATGCCGCTTCGACGACCGTGGTAGGCGTGATGATGGTAGGAGCCACTGTGATAGCGACGCCCCCCGAAAAAGGCGCCAACGAGGCCCCCAAATTGGGCGAGCGCGGGCTCCGGCTCCAAAATCGCGGCGATGGGCAGAGCGAAAAGTCCGAGCAGCAACGCTCGACGCGAAACGCTCGGCGCGCCCTTCCCGTCGTTGGTTCCGCTCCGATCGTCTTGAGACCACTTCTCGTCCATCGCGCCGACCCCCTATCGACGTAGCCCTTATGGAAAAATGTTCGACTTCGCTTTACGGCTGTCGAACGTTCGCTGCTTTGCTCGCGCGTTTCGCCGAGCAATCCTTAACCACGACCGTCTTCATTGCGCCTTGAACAGGTCGACGCCGTACTTGATCGGCACGGCCGCGGTGCTGCGCGTGGTCCCCGAAATAAAGCCATAGGTGAACATGCCGATCACCTTTCCGGAGGAGTTGAAAACCGGCCCGCCACTGTTGCCTTCTCCTGTCGCGTTGATGGTCAACTGCATAATGTCGCCCTCGGCCCCAGCCACCGTGACGCCGTTCTTCGTCAGGATTCTCTTGGAAACCAGAGCCACGATGCCTTCCGTGACATAGGGCTGCGGAACCAACTCCTTGTTTCTTATAAAGTTCCCATTCTCGATTGTATCCTCGATCGCGTATGTCTCCGCCGCGATCGCGGGGAAGCCCAATACAATCGCCCGCTCGCCCGTGGAGGGACGGTCGTCTTCCGCGATTTCCACCTTGTGCAGGGCCTCCGGGGTGTCGATCTTGATTAACGCGGCGTCGCTCTCGTTTGAATAGCGCACCAATGTGGCGTTATTGCCCAATCTATTGCCCGCGAACGTCACCGTGATAAGCTCGTCGCGACCGACAAAATTATGTTGTTCGTTCTTACTTGGATCAGGGATGTTGCCCGGCCCGGCCACGTGCAAACTCGTCCCCGCGAAGATTACGCCGCCACGCTCCGGAACCCAGTCCTTCAAGAATCTATAGTCGTTTGAATTTAGGTCGATCTCGGTTAGTTTATATGAGTTTTTCTTGGCTGCGTTCTTTTCGACCAGCCACCCAATATTCTCGAAGCACCCACAGTCGGAGATCGGCAATTTCCACGCCGCCGCGAGATGCTTATTCGTCAGAAGAAACCCCTGCTCCGAAACGACAAACGCCGTCCCCGAAAACCGTTCGCTGATCGACTTGTTTTTTCTGTTTTCATCATCGAGCGTCAGCCACTGCACAATGGTTCCATTGGGAAGCTTTACGTACAGCGGGTGTTTCTTATTCTGATACTCCCAAACTCTTTGGAAGATTGGGCGTCCCGTAATCTGGTCGTAAAGGCGCCATTGCGCGTCCAGTTTGGCTGTCGCCGGACCATATTGACGCACGACATCCTGCGGGCTCATGCCAAGCCGCTGCTTGAGGCTAGCGGCTGCTTCCGCTTCCGCGTCGCGATTCTGCTCTTCGGCCTCCTGCCTGACTTCTCGCAGAGTTTTTAGCCCCTCCTGCGCGCTCTTCATTTGCTTGAAATACAGCGCGCCGCCGCCGATCACGCATATCGCGGCGAGGCCGCCGAGCGCCGCGAACCAGGTGCGATTGGTGGCCGCGCGCTCCTTGGCGATTTCATGCAACATGGTGTCGCGTCCAACGCCGATTTTACCGGTCTGGAGGCCGACTGGCTCCTCTTGGACGGCCGTGATCGTCGTTGACGGCGTCCCCGCCTTCAACTCCACCGCCGTCGACGCAACGGTCGCCGCTTCCGCGGCGTTGACGACGCGGGTCGCCGCGACCGTCGTATCGATGACGCGGGTCCGTCCAGAGAGATTCGCCGGACGGGGCTCTACGTCGAAACTGAAAGACGGGCCGTTTTGGCCGAACATGACCGTGTCCTCGGGCAAAAGCTCCGATTTGCCCTCAACACGATGCTTATTGAGAAACGTACCGTTGCTGCTGCCCAGATCGCTCAGAGTGAAGGCGAGTGGCTCCCTTGTCGAAACGCCGATGACGGCATGATTGCGACTAACCACGTCGTCTCGGGAGGCGCCGTAAACTATGTCGCAGGAAGGGTCGCGCCCGAACCGAATTTCGCTTCGTCCATCTAGCGTGAATTCTTCAATCTGGTTCGCCTTGGAACCGGAGATGTGGCGTATGACGATTTTGGGCAAATTACTGTCGTTCATACCGTCCTCCGACCGCGCCTCATGCTCAGCCTCACCGGGAAGGCTCTCCGCCAAGTGGCGGATAGCCTTGCATTGAAGCATAAGCTAGCTTTATGGTTTCGCGCAAGGCATGGTGCTTCGAAGTAAAGCGAAGCCGGCCCGCGATACGATGTTCCGCGCGGGCGGGGTCTCGCCCGCATCCATCAAGCGGCGGTGGGTGGATATTTAGCGCGCGGTGGTGGCGTCATGGCTCACGATGTCTTCATAAGTTATTCGCAAAAGGACAAGGCGACCGCGGACGCCGTTTGCCGCGCGCTGGAGCACAATTCCGTGCGGGTTTGGATCGCGCCGCGCGACATTCCGCCAGGCGCCAAATGGGCCGAGTCGATACCCGCCGCGATTGAACAGGCCAGCGCCTTCGTGCTGATTTTTTCTTCAAGCGCCAATACGTCCGAATATATCTCGCGCGAACTTGACCACGCCGTCACGAAAAGAAAGCCGATCATTCCGGTTCGCCTGGAGAATATCCAACCTTCGGGATCGGTCGGCTTCTATGTCGCCACGTCGCAATGGCTGGACGCCTTTCCGCCGCCGATAGAGCCGCACCTGGCGAATCTCATCAAGACAACCCGGAGATCGCTCGGGGTTCGCGCGCCAAGCGCGAAGGTGGTCGTCACCCCGCCCTCCAAGGCTCGCTCGCCGGAATCCGCGCGACCCGCGATCTCAGCCCTTTTGAGGGTGGCGAATTCCGAGGCGCCCGCGCGCGAATTGCCGACGGCCGGTCATTGGCTGGCCGGAATCGCGGGCTCCGTCGCGGTCGCGGCTCTTGGAGCATTTCTTGTTTTGACGAACGGCGACGACCCCGCTCCCAAGCCTGTCCCGCCTGGTCCGAAGCGGGTCACTCAAGTTAACGCGCAGGGAAGCGACAAAGATTGCGCGGCGTCGAACTGGCCTTGCTCGGAAGACGCAGAAGTAGAGGATTCCAGCCTCCCCGGGATGGACGAAGTAAATGGCATGCCCCAGGTTTTGAGCGCCAGCGCATTGATGATCAGAAGCAGGCGAGTGGAGCTTGCCAATATTGGCATGGCGCCGCCAGATTCCGCCAAGAAGTTGAACGATTGGCTCGCGCTCAACGGAAACTCTGTCCGTTGCAGACCGGCGCCGCGCTTTCGCGGCAAGTATTTCTGCGATGTCGGCCCGACGCATATCGATTTGTCGGCCCACATCCTGAGCCAAAACTGGGCGAAGCCGCTGGAGAGCGGCGCGCCTCGTTAGAGGCGTCCGCCAAGGATAGGCATCGATGATCGCCGCGCCAACCAATCAAGATGCAAACGCGATTTGCGCTCGGGACCGGCACTTGTTCGGGCCGGGGCGCAAGCGAATCTTGTCGATCGATGGCGGCGGCGTTCGGGGCGTCATCGCGCTGGCCTTCGTCGAGCGTTTCGAGGCGCTGCTCGCCGAGAAGGAGGGCCGCGCGATCAGGTTGTGCGATTACTTCGATTTCATCGGCGGCACTTCGACCGGCGCCATTGTCGCGACCGGTTTGGCGCTGGGCTATTCGGCCGCCGAGATTCGCGATTTCTATTTTCGGCTGGCCCCGCGAATTTTTCGCAAGCCCTTTTTCCGGCTGCCGTTTTGGCAGGCGAAATTCGACGCCGAGGCGCTGCGCCGGGAGATCACCGGCATTCTCGGCGATCGCGGTCTCGACTCGACGGACCTGCAAACCGGGCTTGGCGTCATGCTCAAGCGGATCGACGCGGGCGGCGCCTGGATTTTGACGAATAATCCTCGCTCAAAATATTGGGACGCGCCAAGCGGCGGCTCCTTTATTGGAAACAGGCATTATTCGCTCGCCAACATCGTGCGGGCGAGCACGGCCGCGCCGCATTACTTCAACCCACAAGAAATCCCCATTGTCGAAGGCGCGCCGCCAGCGCTATTCGTCGATGGGGGATTGACGCCGCATAACGATCCTTCCCTCGCGCTGCTCCTGGCGACGGTAATGCCGTGTCACGGTATCGGATGGAGCCTTGGCGCCGACAAACTGACGGTTGTCTCGGTTGGCACGGGCTCGTACCGCGTGCGATTGAATGCACGGGACCTGCGGCGCGGGAGTTCCGTGACGATCGCGTTGCGCGCGCTTATGCAGCAGATTTCGGAAAACCAACAGCTGACATTATCGCTGATGTCATGGATGGGCGCCGGAGGATCGCGCTGGCCGATCAACTCGGAGATCGGCGATCTCGTCGAGGCGGAGCCCCCGTTTGGCGCGCAATTTCGCTTCCTGCGCTACGACGCGAAGCTGGAGGCCGACTGGCTAGACGACACGCTCGGCGTATCCCTAACCTCTCGGGAAATCGCTCGGATCCGTCGCTTTGACGATCCGGGCGCGATCGCGCTTCTTTATGACATCGGCGTGCGCGCGGCGAATGTCCAAATCACGAAGGCGGACATGGAGTCCGCTTGAAAACGCGCGGCCTCTCGACGCGGGACCGAAGGCGACGCCGTGAAGACGAGGCTTTTAAACGCTCGTCGATATGGTTAATGTCCACCGGGGACTGGACCGAGGGCATGCCGGCGCTCACCGATTCATGCGAAGCGCGCCGCGGCTCGATTGAGGGCGACATGGGGGCGTTGCGTCTTTTTCTCGCGGCCGCGGCGCTTTCGATTGGCGCTTGCGCCGCGACGGATCATTTTCAGCAACGGATCGACCGTTACGACCTCGCCGCGGCGGAGTCGCGCGACCAGATGATCTTCACAAACATCTTGCGAGCCAGCCGCGCGGAGCCATTGAGTTTCGTTCAGATGGGGCAGATCACGGGTTCGACCACGGCGGCCGCGACGGTCGGGTTGCCGTCGATCATCCTGGGGCCGCATATTCCCATGGGCACGAGCCTCGCGAGCAACGCCCTGCAAAGCGAAAGTGTTTTTGGCGGCAATCCGGTCGGCGGCAGTGGTTACACCGGCAACTCGGTGACGATGAACGGTTCGACCAACTTCCAGGTCACCCCGTCGGAAACGAAGGAGTTTTATAACGGTCTGTTGGCGGAGGTGGAGCCTCGCACCCTGGAGTTCTTCGTCCAGCAGGGAATCGCCCGGGAATTATTGTTTTACTTGTTCACGGACAAGCTGATCGAGGAGCGCGGCGGCAAAAGGCGCGAGTTGCGCAACGATCCGCTCGATCCCAGCTTCCCCGATTTTCAAAAATATGTGCGCCTCGCGATGGACTACGGCCTGTCGAGCGAACCCCTTCGGGAGAAAGCCGGCGCTAGTAAACCCGAAGGCGGCAAGACCGTGACCATCAATTTGAACGAGGCGACGACCAAGAGCGGCGACAAGGCGTCCGAGCAGAAACAATGGCGGCTTTGCTTCAACCCACTCTATAAATCCTCGAACGCCCCGCCGGCGGTCAACGCCCCAAGTTGCGGAGATTCGACCGTGTCGCGCGACAACCGCGTCGTAAGTTTCGTCGGCCACGAAGGCGCGCGCGTGGAGCTTCACATAATGCCGCGATCGGCGTTCGCGATCTTCAAATATCTTGGGCGGATCGTCGCGGGCGGGGAGCGGGCGCGCATCACGCTCATTAGGCCGAGGCGATCGACCGCCCGCCGTTTAACGACGACCAGTTGTTCGTCGTCGAGGAAGGCGCGATCGCCGGCTGTTTCGTGAGCGAATTTTTCGAAGGAAAATTCTACTGCGTGCCGCAGGAGGGCGCGGTGAACACGAAGCGGATACTGGGTCTGTTGACGCAATTGATCGCGCTCAACACGTCGATCTCGCAGATTCCGGTCGCCCCGACCGTGCAGGTTTTGCGTTGACGCCGGAGCGTCGAGCCGCAGTCCGGAACTCCGCTCATCTCAACTCGCCAGCAAAAATCTTTCGGCCTGCGCCAGATCCACCGAGACAAGCTGCGAAACGCCGCGTTCGGCTTGCGTGACGCCGAATAGTCGGTCCATGCGCGCCATGGTGATGGGGTTGTGAGTGATCGCGACGAAGCGCGTGTCGGTCTTCTTGCTCATCGCGTCGAGCAGATTGCAAAAGCGCTCGACATTGGCGTCGTCGAGCGGGGCGTCCACCTCATCGAGCACGCAGATCGGCGAAGGATTGGTCAAGAACACCGCGAAGATGAGCGACATCGCGGTCAACGCCTGTTCGCCGCCGGACAGCAACGTCATGGTCACGGGCTTCTTGCCGGGCGGGCGCGCAAGAATGTCGAGCCCCGCCTCCAGGGGATCATCGCTTTCGACGAGTTGCAATTCCGCCGTGCCGCCGTCGAACAGCAGCGTGAACAGCTCCTTGAAATGGGCGTTCACTTTGTCGAAGGCGGCCAGCAGTCTTTCGCGCCCTTCCTTGTTCAGGCTTGTGATGGCGGCGCGTAGTTTCTTGATCGCCTCGGCGAGGTCATCGCGCTCGGCGAACATTTTTCCCTGCGCGGCCTCGACCTCTGCGAGTTCGTCCTCGGCGCGCAGATTCACGGCGCCAAGCCGCTCGCGGTCGGCGCGCAGCGCTTCCAACCGGCGCTCGATTTCAAGACTTTCCGGAAGCTCGGCCTCCGGCGCGACGCCGGCCAGCGCGACCAGCTCTTGCGGAGTCGTCTCCAATTCCTGGGAGATCGCGCGATCAATATCGGCGGCGCGCTGACGGGCCGCCTCCAATTGCGCCTCGCTACGGGCCTTCTGCTCGCGGGCGGCGCTCATCGCCTCGAGCGCGCTTCTCGCGGCGCGGTCGCTTTCGGCAAGGCGGGTTTCGCCTAGCGCGCGCGCGTCGGAGGCCTCGCGCCGATCAGCTTCGGCGGCCTCGATCGCCGCGATGAGCGCGCGGCGCTGATGCACGAAGGTTTGCGGCGCCTCGGCCAGTTCCTCCTGTTCCGCCTTCGCCGCGTCAAGCCGCTCCTCGAGCTCGCCGATGCGGTCCTGAGCCTTGTCGCGGCGCTCCATCCAGGAGGCGCTCTCGCGCAAAATCGCGGACCGACGCGACGCGCGCGCCGCGACCTCGTGACCGAGAGCGGCCAGCGCCGCCCTGGCTTCGCCGGCTTGCGCCCGCTCCGTCATCGCCTTGGCCCGCAGGCTCTCCAGGGCGCCGGCGAGAAACGCCGGCTCGTCGAGCGCATCCAGCGTCTTGAGAGCGGCGTCGCGTTTTTGCGCCGCCTCGTCTCGGTTGGCGAGGATTTGCGCCTTGGCTTCCTCCAACGCCGAAAGCCGCTGGGCGATTTGCGCGTAGCGGCGTTCCGCGGCGCCGTGGCGCGCTCTCGCTTCATCCAGATGCGCGCGCGCGCGCCGTTGCCCCTCGCGCGCCTCGCTCTCCATCATGGCGGCTTCCCGCGCCGCCTCGCGCGCCATTTGCGCCGTTTCGTCGGCCTCGTCGGCCTGCGCCCTGGCGATCAGCGCCTCCTTGCGCAGATCGCCCAACCGGTTCTTCTCGACGAGACGGCGGGCCGCCGCGGTCGGCGCTTCGGCGGCTTGGGTGAAGCCGTCCCAGCGCCAGAGATCCCCTTCCTTCGAGACAAGCCGCTGGCCGGGCGCGAGCAGCGCGCGCAGACTC